>Ga0316232_1001717_pt1 | contig 25567 bp, 20 predicted proteins | sample TBHtaG_FD_206006 | JGI IMG/M metagenome (GOLD analysis project Ga0316232, IMG submission 206006) | Freshwater microbial communities from Trout Bog Lake, Wisconsin, USA - TBH18025_13 | ecosystem: Environmental > Aquatic > Freshwater > Lake > Hypolimnion/Profundal zone | place: USA: Wisconsin... | reverse complement strand
CCACAAGGGGCTGCGTGAACTGGGCGTTGTATTGGCTGGCCACGATCGCAAACGAAAGTGTGGCCTTGGGCGCAAGCCTCGGACGCATCGGGACGGATTTCGACATGAACGGGATGTTCGCGAAATTCTCCGTTCAAGCAACAACAACCTCTTGCTCGGAAAATCTTTTTCCGTGGCCGGGGTCAACGGGGGCCCGCGTGTTGCCCGACCGGTTTTGGAATTTGCAGAGCGAACCGCAGTTTCGTAGGCTGCCGGACTCTGTGAGCGCTCGGACTTTTACTTTGGGAATAGAGGGTGGTGGAACGAAGACGACGTGGTGCCTGGTCGGCAAGGATGGGACGGTTGCTGCCGAGGGCGTGCTGGGGTCCGGTAACGTGGCGGTAATGACCGACGAGGAGCTGAGAAGCCTGTTTCAGGCGATCGCCCAGGCGTTGCCAAGCCCGCCGGCAGCGATCGGGGCCGGATTGGCGGGCGTGGTGAATCCCGAGGCGGGAGCACGCGCCAAGACGCTGCTGGGAGAGGTGTTTCCGCTGGTGCGGACGATTGTGGTGGATCACGATGCGCGCTCGGGATTTTTGGCGGCGCACCCGTCGGGCACCGGTGTCTTGGTGATCGCGGGCACCGGGAGTTTCGTGCTCGGGTGTTGCCGGGGGCGCTGGGCGCGCGCCCACGGCCGCGGGCATGTTGCCGGCGACGCGGGGAGCGCCTATCATCTGGCCGAACGCGGGCTGCGGGCGGTGTTCACGCACTACGACGAGACCGGCATGGTTTCCGCGCTCGGCGGGGCGCTGTTGGCGGCCACCTGCTCGAATTCCTTGGAAGACCTGAGCGCCTGGGTGACGCGGACTACCGTGAGCAAGAAGACGATTGCCGGGCTGGCGCGGACTGTGGTCGAAGCCGCGGAGGCGGGATCTCCGCTCGCGTTGGCGTGTGTCGTGGAGTGCGCCGAGGCACTCGTGCGCAGCGTGGCAAGCGTGATGCGCCGGCTGGAGATGGAACGGCCGTCCGTGGCGTTGAGCGGCGGGCTGCTGACGAACTCGAAGCTTTACCGGGAAGCGTTTTCCCGCCAGCTCACAGCGCGGCTGACCCCGTCGGAAATCCGTGTCAGCACCACGCCGGGAGCGTGGGGCGCGGCGCGTCTGGCTGCGGCGGTGGCCGTGTCGCGGCCGGCGGTCGGTCCGCCGGTCGTCGCGGTGCGTTCCGGCAACACCGAGCAACGCAACCCGCGGACCCGATATCTGGAGCTGCGCACCGTGCCCGAGTTGGTGGGGTTGTTTCTCGACGAGAGCGAGCTCGTGGTGCCGGCCCTGCGCGCCGTAACCCAGCAACTGGTAAAAGCCACGGAGCTGATTGTCGCGTCATTGCAAAAAGGCGGACGGATGTTTTACGTCGGGGCGGGCACGAGCGGGCGGCTCGGGGTTTTGGACGCCAGCGAGTTGCCTCCCACATTCGGGGTGCCGCCCACGATGGTGCAGGGTATCATCGCGGGCGGGGTGACGGCTCTGGCGCTTGGCGTCGAGGATGTCGAAGACAACGTGGCTGCCGGCGCGGAAGCCATGCGGCAGCGCGGGGTTGGTGGCCCGGATGTGGTGGTGGGCATCGCGGCCAGCGGACGGACGCCTTTTGTGACCGCCGCATTGGAGGAAGCGCAGCGCCGTGGAGCAAAGACGGTGTTCCTGACGTGCAACCCGCTGCGGCCCGCGTTGACCATGGTGCCGGACGTGGCCGTGGATATCCCGACCGCCCCGGAGTTCTTGACCGGCTCGACGAGGCTGGCCGCAGGCACGGCCACGAAGATCGCATTAAACTTGCTGTCCACGCTCGCGATGGTACGGCTGGGAAAAGTGCGCGACAATCTGATGATCGATGTGCGGGCCGCCAATGCGAAGCTGCGCGACCGGGCGACGCGCATCGTGATGGATCTGACCGGCTGGGACGAGCCGCAGGCGGCGGCCGCCTTAACGCGGCATGGCTGGAATATCCGCGGCGTCCTGGCAGCGGGGGGGAGAAAGGCATGAAGCCGGACTACCCGGTGATCGCCGGGCCGTTGGATGAAATCACCCGCGTGTTCGCGGAAGCGCACGGGCTGGACATCTCCCGATATGAGGAGGCGTTTTTGCGGAAGACGATATCCAAGCGGATGGCGGCGACCGGGGCCGAGACCATCGCGGCCTACGGAGGAAAAGTGGCGGGGGACCGGGCCGAAGCGGAAATGTTTTTCTATTCTCTGCGGATCAACCACAGCGAGTTTTTTCGTAATCCGCTCACGTTTGCCGTGATCGAGCAACTGATCCTGCCCGGGCTGGTGAAAGTAAAAAAGGAGTCCGGCGGCGAGATCCGGGTCTGGTCGGCCGGCTGCGCGTCCGGCCAGGAAGCGTGGTCGCTCGCGATCCTGCTCGAGGAATTGGCCGGGCCGGTTCCCTCTCGGATTTTTGCCACCGATCTGGCGGATCCGGGCGTGGCGCGAGCCGGAGTTTACGGTGCCGAGGCTGTGGGGAACGTCCGCAGCCGCCACCTTCGGGAGTATTTTTCTAGGCAGGGCGAATCGTTTTCGGTCGTCCCCCGGCTGCGGGCGCGGGTGGATTTTTCCGCTTGCGATCTGCTGGACCGTTCGTCCGCGAGTCCGGCGGCAAGCATTTACGGGGGCTTCGACCTGATCCTCTGCTGCAATCTCTTGTTCTATTACCGCCAAGAGGCGAGGCACCAGATCCTGGACAAGATTTGCCAGGCCCTGTCGCCCGGCGGTTATTTCGTGACCGGCGAGGTGGAAAAGGACATGGTGCAGGGGCACAAAGGGTTTCGCGCCGTGATGTCCCCGGCGGCAGTTTTCGAAAAACCAAAGGGTTCCCCATGAAACTCCATGACCTGAAAATCAGCACGCAACTGCGCCTCGGCCTGGGCGTCATCTTGCTGCTCGTCGTTGTCCTCGGCGTCCTGGCGTGGAGGCAGGGAAATGAACTCTGGCTCCAGACCACCACGCTCTATCAGCATCCCTACCTGGTCCGCGTGGCCCTCGACGATCTCGAAAACGACATCCTGAGCATGCGCCTGGAGTTCCGGAACATGGTCTTGGCCAAAACCGATGAGGAAAGAAAGGCCGCGGGCCAGGCCAGCGATGTCAAGCAAGCCGATGCCGAGCGGCAATTCCCGATTCTTTTTGCCGATTACCTGGGGCCTCGCGCCGACGTTGAAGCCGCCCACGATCACTTCGTGAGGTGGTTGTCCGCGCGGAAAGAAAACCTCGAAATGCTGCGGGCGGGGAATGCCCTCGAGGCGATGGATCGTGTCCGGGATACCGGGGATGTCGGGAATATGAGGGAGGACCTGATGGGGGCCATTGCGAAGATCGACAATTTTGCCCGGGACAAGGCCGAGCAGATTTACCGCGATGCCGCCGAGCAACACGACTCGCTCACACGTCAGTTGGCCGTCGTCGGCACCGGCATTCTGTTGCTGTCCCTCTTCATCATCTGGCACCTGCTGCGGGCGATCGCCCGCCCGCTCCGGCAACTGGCGGCAGCGGCGGCCCAGTTGCGCCAGGGGAGGATGGACGCGCGCAGCCGGTATGTTTCCGCCAACGAGTTCGGCGTGCTCTCCGCATCGTTCAACGCGATGGCCGACTCCATCCAGAAGGAAATGATGATCGAGCAGAACGCCGCCGCGCTCGCGCACGTCATGCTCCGCGAGGATGAGGTCCATGCGTTCTGCCGCGAGATGCTCAAGGCGCTGCTCCAGCATACCGGCTCGCAGGTGGGGGCGGTGTATTTCCTGAACGCAGACAAGACCGCGTTAGAGCATTTCGAGTCGATCGGCCTTGGGGCCGGCGCCCGCGCCTCCTTCTCCGCCACGGACCTCGAGGGCGAGTTGGGCGCGGCCCTGGCCACGCGCCAGATCCAGCGGATCACCAATATTCCCGCGGATTCGCGGTTCACCTTCGCCGCGGTGAGCGGGCAGTTCACCCCGCGCGAAATCCTGACCATCCCGGTGCTCTCCGACCAGACGGTGGTGGCGGTGATTTCGCTGGCCAGCGTCTGCGCCTACGACGCGCCGTCGGTCCGGCTGGTCAACGACATCTGGAGCGTGCTGATCGCCCGCGTGAACGGCGTGCTCGCTTTCCGGAAGATCCAAAACCTCGCGGAGCGGCTCGATCGCCAGAACCACGAGCTGGACGCGCAGAAGGAGGAGCTGTCGATACAGGCCGACGAGTTGACCAGCCAGAACGCCGAGCTGGAAATGCAGAAGCGGGAGCTCGACGAGGCCAGCCGGTTGAAGAGCGCCTTCCTTTCGAACATGAGCCACGAGCTGCGCACGCCGCTGAACTCCGTGATCGCGCTCACGGGCGTCCTGAGCCGCCGGCTGGCGAAGACCATCCCCGCCGAGGAACGCGGCTACCTCGAGGTTATCGTGCGCAACGGCAAAAACCTCCTCGCCCTGATCAACGCCCTCCTCGACATCTCGCGAATCGAGGCGGGCTGCGAGGACATCATCAGCAGCCGTTTTTCAGTCCGCGATCTGGCCGGCGAGATCGTCGCCATGATCGAACCTCAGGCGGCGGAAAAGAAAATCGCGCTCCTCAACGAGGTGCCCGGCGACCTTCCGCTCCTCGCATCCGACCAGGACAAGTGCCGGCACATCCTCCAGAACCTTGTCGGCAACGCGGTCAAGTTCACCGATCATGGCCGGGTCACGGTCACCGCGGAGTTCCAAGATCGGAAATCGGAGAGCGGAGAGCAGAAAGCCGTATCGCATCTCCCATTCCGCATTTCGGTAAAAGACACCGGCATCGGCATCGCCGCCGACCAGCTTTCCTATATCTTCGACGAGTTCCGCCAGGCCGATGCAAGCAACACCCGCAAATACGGAGGCACCGGGCTGGGTCTGGCCATCGCCAGGAAATACGCCGAGATGCTCGGCGGCGACATTTCCGTGGAGAGCGTGCCCGGCGAAGGCTCGACCTTCACTCTCAGGCTGCCGTTGGAGAGCAGTGGAGCAGGCGTCCCGCCTGCTATTCCCTTAGCAATCAGGCAGCCGGGACGGCCGCCCCACGTTCCCTCCGGCCAAACCATCCTGCTGGTCGAGGACAACGAGTCGGCCATCATCCAGTTGAAAGACATCCTCGAAGCCGAGGGCTACCGGGTCCAGGTGGCGCACAACGGCCAGGAGGCCCTGGCGCAAATTGAACAGACAGTGCCCTCCGCCATGATCCTCGACCTGATGATGCCGCAAGTGGACGGATTTCAAGTGCTCGAGGCCATCCGTGGCGAAGAACGGACCGCGTATTTGCCCGTCGTCATCCTGACCGCGAAGCATGTGAGCAAAGAGGAGTTGAGCTTCCTCAAGGCAAACCATATTCACCAGTTGATCCAGAAGGGCGACATCAACAAACACGAATTGCTGGCCGCGGTGGCCGCGATGGTCGCGCCGCCACCGGTGGAGAAACCGACGGCTCCTCCGCGCCGCTCTCGCCGTCCCGCTCGCCCCGGAAAACCCGTCGTTCTGGTGGTGGAAGACAACCCCGACAACCTGCGCACGATCAAAGCCCTGCTGGGCGACCGCTACCAGATCGTCGAGGCGGCGGATGGGCGCTCCGGCGTCGAGCTCACGCGCACGCACCTCCCCGATCTCATCCTCACGGACATCGCGCTGCCCGGACTGGACGGGATTCAGGCCCTCCGGGAGATCCGCGATGACGAGGCATTGCGGCACATCCCGGTGATCGCCGTGACGGCCAGCGCCATGAAAGGAGACCGGGAGGAAATCTTGGCTCACGGCTTCGATGGATACCTCTCGAAACCGCTGGATCACGAGGCGCTGCAGAATATGCTGCGGGAATTTCTGGAGGAATATGAAAATTCTGGCGATTGACGACAAGGCGGACAACCTGACGGTGCTGCAGGCGGTCTTGGCAGATCGCCTGCCCAAGGCTTCACTCCTGACTGCCCTGAGCGGCCCCCGAGGCCTCGAACTGGCTGCGGCCGAAGAACCGGACGTGATCCTGCTCGACATCATCATGCCGGGCATGGACGGGTATGAGGTCTGCCGGAAGCTGAAGGAGGACGTGATCCTGAAGATGATTCCTGTCCTGTTTCTGACCGCCCATACCGACCGGGACAGCCGCGTCAAGGCGGTGGAGGCAGGGGCGGACGGGTTTCTTTCCAAGCCGTTCGACGAACTCGAACTAACTGTCCAGCTTCTGGCCATGACCAAGCTCAAGGCAGCCAACCGGATGCAGCGGCTTGAAAAGGAGCAACTGTCCGCGCTCGTCGCCGAACGCACCCGTGCGCTGGAACAGGAACTGGCGGAACGCAAGCGGGCGGAAAGGGAAATCCAGACGATTCTTCGCACGACGATCGATGGTTTTTATCTGCTTGATACCGACGGGCGTTTTTTGGACACCAACGATTCTTATTGCCGGATGAGCGGCTTCAGCCGCGACGAATTGCTCAAGATGGGGGTGGAAGATGTGGATGCCATTGATACTGCCGCAGCCATCAAAAAGCGGATCCGGCAGATCAGGGAGGCGGGCCATGTCCGCTTCGAGACGAAACACCAGCGCAAAGATGGCAGCACCTATAATCTCGAAGCCAGTTGCAGTTTCATCAGAGAAGAAAAAAAGGAGAAGATTGTTGTTTTCATGCGCGACATCACCGGCCGCAAGCGGGGTGAGGCGTATCGGGAAATGGGCCGGCAGGTCCTGCAGATCCTCAACGAGCCCGGCGATTTTCAGGCCTGCCTGCGCAGCGTGCTTTCCGTCCTGAAGGCGAGGACCGGTGTCGATGCCATAGGCATTCGCCTGAAGGACGGGGAGGACTTCCCCTATATCGTCCATGACGGCTTCTCCAAAGATTTTCTGAGGACGGAAAATACGTTGATCGGGCGGGACGCGGAGGGATGTGTTTGCTGGGGCGATGACGGGAACCCCTGCCTGGAATGCACCTGCGGTCTGGTTGTTTCCGGCAAGACGCCGCCTGCCAGCGCGCTCTTCACACCGGGTGGCAGTTTTTGGGCCAACGATTTCTCCGCGCTGCTGGAAATCCCGCCCGACAAGGATCCCCGGTTCCATCCGCGCAACCTGTGCATCCGCACCGGCTATGCCTCCGTGGCTCTGATCCCGATCCGCACCCAGGATGAGATCGTGGGTCTGATCCAGTTCAGCGACCGGCGGAAAGACCGTTTCACCCTCGAAACGGTCGAGCTCGTGGAAGCCGTCGCATCGCATGTCGGAGAGGCGCTGATCCGCAAGCGTGCGGAGTCGAAGTTGAACGAGGCCCTCGACCGCGCCGAGTCCGCCAACCGCGCGAAGAGCGATTTCCTCGCCGTGATGAGCCACGAGCTCCGCACCCCGCTCAACGGCGTGCTCGGTTTTGCGGAACTCCTTGCCAATTGCCCTCTCGACGACGAGCACAAGGAATACGCGCGGATCATCAGCAATAGCGGCGAGCATCTGCTGGGCATCGTCAACGACATCCTCGATTTCTCGAGCATCGAGAAAGGCAGCATGAGGCTTGAATCCGACCCTGTCGTCATCTCGGCCCTTTTGGATTCCTCCTGCGATTCGATCAGGAGAACGGCAGCCGAAAAAGGGATTGGGTTTCGTTGCAAGGTGGTTGCCGGCACTCCTGGGCGGATTACGGGAGACTCACGCCGGATGCGCCAGATCCTCATCAACCTTCTCGGCAACGCCATCAAATTCACCGACCGGGGATCCGTTGTTCTTCTCGTGGCGCCCGCCGTGGATGGGGGCCGGGAGTTTCTGGATTTCTCGGTGCAGGATACCGGCCCGGGGATTCCGCCCGAGACGCTGGGGTTTCTTTTCAAACCATTCACGCAGGCAGACTCGACACTGAGCCGCCAATTCCAAGGGACCGGCCTCGGGCTTGCCATCTCGCAGCGTCTGGCTGCAGCCATGGATGGCACGATCACCGTTGACTCCACTCCTGGCAAAGGCAGCACCTTTACGTTCCGCCTCCCTTTGGCAAGAACAGACGTCCCGCCCGCCGGAGCACAAAACTTCGCCATCGAAAGCATTTTACCTCACACGGGCGGGACGCCCGCGACTCTTGGTGGCGATCTCGTGCTCGTTGTCGAGGACGATCCTGGAAACAGCTACCTCGCCGTGAAAGTGCTTGAGGCCATCGGCTATCGGGCGGAAACCGCGTTCAACGGGCAAGAGGCGATCCATGCCTATTCGCCGGGGAAATTTGCCGCCATCCTTATGGACATGCAGATGCCTGTCATGAACGGGCTCGAAGCCGCGCAAAAAATCCGCGAAATCGAGGGGAAGGCAGGCGGTCACGTTCCGATCATCGCGCTGACCGCCAACGTGATGCCTGGCGACAGCGACCGGTGCCTCGCAGCCGGCATGGACGATTTTCTCTCCAAGCCGTTCAGCAAAGCCGATCTTGCCTCCAAACTGGCTCGCGCCTCGCAAGAGCGGTGAGTGGTCGCGCACCAAGAAAAATTGGGCCTTGATTTGGGCGGCGGGAAGTGGAGAATGCCTGTCATGATAGAACTGGAGGTGTATGCGGCGGGAGTCCGCCGCCCGGACAAGATGATGGGGCTGGCGCTCGAGCTCGATGTGCTGCCCGGCCTCCGCTACAAGGTGGATACGAACCACGACATCATTTATCTCGAATTCAGCGGGGCGGTGCCCGCGCAGCACGACATCGAGTCCTTCTTTCGCAAACTCGGCCTCGAGGCCAAATTCGTCGGGCAGTTGCCGCCCGAGGTGAGTTCGAAGAAGAAAACCGAACGGATCGCTTGAGTTCCGGCCGCCACCAGCCGCTCCGGCTGTCGTTTCCGATGCTGCCGCTCTTCGCCGGGCTGTTTTCCACTCTCATCACGCTTCTGGGCGAACTGGCGATGCTGGCCGGGGAGACGATTTCCTCGATTGCCCGGGGAAGGGTTCGCGTGTGGCTGACGCTGAGGCAAATTGCGGAGATCGGATTCGGCTCGCAGCTCGTCGTCGTGGTCACGGGCGCGTTCACTGGGGCGGTCTTCACGGCGCAGGCTTATTTCCAGTTTGCCGCCCTCAACATGGAGACCGCCGTCGGCCCGGTGGTGGTGCTGGCGATGTTCCGGGAACTGGGGCCTGCTTTGACGGGATTGATGGTCGCCGGCCGGGTCGGCGCGGCGATGACCGCGGAAATCGGCACGATGAAAGTGACCCAGCAGATCGACGCGTTGCGTGCGCTTGCGGTGAACCCCGTCGATTACCTCGTCGTCCCGCGCGCGCTGGCCATGTTCATCTCGATGCCGTTGCTCGTGGTCGAGTGCGTCGGGCTCGGGGTTCTGGCGAGCTACTATGTCGGGGTCCATGTGCTCAACATCAACGGCGTTTACTTTTTCGGGAACGTGCAGAAATGGACCCAGTGGAGCGATATCATGATGTCGCTGATCAAGGGCTTTGTCTTCGGCGGGCTCATCGTTTTCATCAGTTGCCGCGAGGGGTTGAATGCCAAAGACGGCGCTGTGGGCGTCGGGCGCGCGACGACCGCCACCGTCGTCACCTCGTCGCTCGCCATCCTGATCGCCAATTTTTTCCTGACCATGGCGCTGAATATCTTCTTCCCGGCCGGACAGCGATGAACGAGCCCCTCATCCATGTGCAGAACCTCGTCCAGCGGCTCGGGTCGCAGGACATCCTGCGCGGGCTCACGCTGGATGTTCTCCCGGGCGAGACGCTGGTCCTGCTGGGCAAAAGCGGAGGCGGGAAAAGCGTGTTCCTGCGCCATCTCGTCGGCCTCATGCGCCCGGTCTCCGGCAGCATTGTTTTCGAGGGACAGGAAATCACGAAGCTCAAGGAACGCGAACTCGAACCGGTGAGGCGCAAGATCGGCATGCTTTTTCAGGACGGGGCGCTTTTCGACTCGATGAACGTTTTCGACAACGTGGCCTTTCCCCTGCGCGAGCGAGGAGAAAGGATCCCGGCCGTGGTCCGCGAAAAAGTCGCCCAATCCCTTGCCATGGTGAACATGACCGGGCACGACCATAAAATGCCGGTGAACCTCAGCGGCGGCATGCGCAAGCGCGTGGCGCTCGCCCGCGCGATCATCTCCCCGCCGGATGTCATCCTTTACGACGAGCCGACCGCCGGGCTCGACCCGATCGTCTCCGACAGCATCAACCGCCTGATCCGGCGGCTCCAGAGCCAGTTGCATGTGACGTCGCTGGTTGTCACCCACGACATGACAAGCTGCAACCATGTCGCCGACCGGGTCGCCCTCCTCGACGAGGGCCGCATCCGCTTTCTCGGCACCACTGCCGATCTCCGCGAGGCCCGCGATCCTGTCGTCCGGGATTTTGTGGATGGACGCTCGGGAGAAACCGTTTATTGAGAGTCCATGCCATGACCAGCGAAGACCGCATCATCCAGTCAAAAGTCGGAATATTCATCCTGATCGGCCTTGTCACGATCGGGCTGATGGTCGTGTATTTCGGGCGCGTCGGCGAAGGGATGCGGAGCTGCTACACGCTGCGGGCCGAGTTCCCCAATGCCAGCGGGCTCAGGCGCCAGGCCGATGTGCTGCTGGCCGGGGCCAAGGTCGGGCGCGTGGTGAACGACCCGGTCATCCTGCCGGACATGAACGGGGTCTATGTGGACCTCCGGATTTTCAACAATGTGAAAATCCCGAGCAAGAGCGAATTTTCCATCGGCAGCTCGGGGCTCCTGGGAGACAAATACATCGACATCGGCCTGAAGGGGGATGCCAAGTCCTCGCCGCCGCTAGAACCGGGCAGCACGGTCAAAGGCGTCAACGACGGCGGCGGGATCGCGGGCATGGCCACGGACGCCGGGGCGCTCGTCGCCGAACTCCGCCCCACGGTGGCCAATGTCAACTCGGTCGTCAAAAAACTCGACGGGATCCTCAACGAGGAAGGCGTCGCCTCGCTTCGTGAGACGTTGAAAAATCTCCAGACCACCAGCACCTCGCTTGCCGCCGCTTCCTCGAAGGTGGACAAGGTCGTCGAGCGGGCGGATTCCGCGATCCAGAGCGGCCAGGGCACGATGGATTCCGCGAAAAAAGCGGCCGACGAGCTCCAGCGGGCGCTCGCCGACATCCGGTCGCTCGTCCGCGAGGTCCGGCAGGGCCAGGGGGCGCTGGGAACTCTGATCGCCAATCGCGAGACCGCCGAGAACCTGAAGGCGATCGTGGCCAACCTCCGCCGTTACGGCATCCTCTGGTATCGCGACGGCGAGAAAGGCAAACAGCCCGCGCCGCCGAGGTGACACCGACTCTTGGAAACAAGCAAACGATATGCTGTCGGAGCAAAAAAGGGAGCACAGGCGTCCCGCCTGTGAAGGACGCTCGCCTGCGCTTGCAAGTCAGTGCCCAAACGGGCGAGACGCCTGTTCTCCCTTGCCACTGCTAAGTCCGGCTTATTCTGAGAGATGGTATGACAGGCTTGCCCGCTGAGCAGGTGCTCTTTTCGTGGGTGTTCGAGCCGGTTCCGGCTCTGGGGCTCGTTGCGGTGGCGGCGGTCTATTTTCTCGGCTGGCGGAATCTGCATGCGCAAGTCCCGTGGCGGTTCCCCGTCGAGCGGCTGGTTTCGTTTCTCGGCGGGCTCGCGGTCATTTTTGTCGCGCTCGCCTCGCCGCTCGACGCCTTCGCCGGCTGGCTGCTGGTCGTCCACATGGTGCAGCATTTGCTGCTGACGATGGTGGCCCCTCCGCTCCTGCTGCTGGGCTGGCCGATGCTACCGCTTCTGTCGGGCTTGCCGCGCGGTTTCGCGCGCGAGGGGGTCGCGCCATTTTTGACTTCCCCCGCGATCCAGCGGTTCGGGCGGGTTCTGGTCCATCCGTTTTTTGCAGGGCCGCTGTTCATCCTCTCGAACCTCGCGTGGCACGCGCCGGCACTTTACGAACTCGCGTTGAAGTTTCCCGGATGGCACCAGGTCGAGCACCTTTGTTTCCTTGTCACCGCGATCCTTTTTTGGTGGCCGGTGGTCCAGCCGTGGCCGTCGCGGCCGGCGCTGCCCCGCTGGGCGATGATCCCGTATCTGCTGGCCGCCGACCTCCAGAACACCGCTCTTGCGGCGTTCCTGTCGTTCCAAGGCGGGGTCCTTTACCAGACGTATGCTCTGGCCCCGCGTATTTCCGGACTCTCTGCGGCCGACGACCAAGCGGGCGCGGGGGCCGTGATGTGGGTGCCCGGCTCGCTCGCTTATCTGGTTCCGGCCGGAATCATTGCGATGCGCTACCTCTCGCCGCGCCGCAGCCGGCATCCGCACGAACTGCCGACGCCGCGTGTCCCGGCTCCGCCCCGGCGGAGGTTCGACCTTCTGCGGGTGCCGGTGGTCGGGCGGGTGATGCGGCGGAAATTTTTCCGCCCCGTTCTGCAGTCGGTGATGTTCGTTCTCGCGGCGGCGGTCGTTCTGGATGGTTTGTTCGGCCCGCAAGCGAGTCCGGTGAACTTGGCTGGCGTGCTGCCGTGGCTGCATTGGAGCGGCTTCAGCGCTGTCGCCCTGCTCGCCGTGGGGAACCTTTTCTGCATGGCCTGCCCGTTCACATTCGCCCGCGACCTGGGCAGGAGAATCTTTCCGGCCACGCGCGAGTGGCCGCGGGCGCTGCGCTCGAAATGGTTCGCGGTCGCGCTGCTCGCCGGGTTCTTCTGGGCCTACGAATTCCTGAACCTCTGGGACAGCCCGTGGTGGACGGCCTGGATCATCGTTTTCTATTTTGCGGGGGCGGTTCTGGTGGATGGGATTTTCAAGAACGCGAGCTACTGCAAATACGTCTGCCCGATCGGGCAGTTCAATTTCGTCGCGTCGCTCGTGTCCCCGATGGAGGTGCGGGTCCGGGAGGCGGATGTCTGCTCCGCTTGCGAGACACACGATTGCATCAAGGGCAACGGCTCCTGGCGAGGCTGCGAGCTTCTGCTATTCCAGCCGCGGAAATCCGGCAACATGGACTGCACGTTCTGCCTGGATTGCGTGAGCGCTTGCCCGCACGACAACGTCGGGATTTTGGCCGTCACGCCGGGGCGCGACCTGGTCGCCGACCCTCGCCGCTCGTCGCTCGGGCAGTTCGCGCGCCGCCCGGACCTCGCCGCGCTCGTGCTCGTTTTTGTTTTCGCCGCTTTCGCCAATGTCGCCGCCATGGTCGTTCCCGTGCGGGATCTGGAGGAGGCCGTCCGCCGGAGCGTCGGGCCGCAGGCCGCGGGGTTTCTCTGGTTCGCGGTTTTTGTTTTTTCTGTCGTGGTGCTTCCGCTCGCGCTCGTGCGGGCCTGCGGATGGATCTCGTCCGTCGCATCCGGGCAGAAGCTGCCGAACCTCGCCAGCGGGTTTTCGGTTGCCCTCGCTCCGCTGGGATTCGCGATGTGGGTCGCGCACATTTCCTTCCACCTTTTCTCGGGCGTGCTCACGCCATGGCCGATCCTTCTGCGGATCGCCCGCGACCTCGGCCTGGGAACGGCGGCACCGGATTGGAATGTTCCGGCTCCAGTCTTCGAAGGCCTGCCCGGCCTGCAAATCCTCTTCCTGAACGCCGGCCTGCTCTTTTCCCTCTGGATCCTCTGGCGGAAATCTCTCGCTCTGACCCGGCGGGCGATGCCGGTTTTCCTGCCGTGGGCGCTGCTCGCCGCCGCGCTTTACGCAGCCGGCATCTGGCTGATTTTTCTGCCGATTGACATACCCGGAGCCATCAACCCGCCATGAGAAGAGGCCTGACGCTTGCCCTTCTTCTGGCTGCTTCGGCCCCGCTGCACGCGGACGGCGGCATCACGGTCGGGCAGATCGAGCGGGACGGACTGCGCGTCACCGTGTTTGTCGCGCCCGTTCCCGTTCGTGCCGGCCCGCTTGATGTCACCCTCCTCGTGCAGGAAATCCCGTCCAACCAGCCCGTGACCGATGCGAACATTTCCTGTTCGGTGCAGAAAGTCGGCCCGCCTTCGCCCAGTCCAGTCCGACTGCCCGCATGGTGTTCGTCAATCGCTCCCGGCGCACGCATCCCCGCCACGCCGGCGCATTCCAGAAACAAGCTGCTGTCCGGCGCCTACCTCCCGCTCACCGAACCGGGCCGCTGGGAACTCAATATCCAGTTGACGCGCGGCCCGGCCAGTTTCTCCGTCTCTCTCCCGCTCGACGTGGCGGCTCCCCAACAGCCGCTCTCAACCTGGTGGCCGCTCATCGCGTTGGTGCCCGCCGCCATTCTCCTCTACGCCTGGCGCACGATCCTCCTGCGCGCGAGAAGAAAACACGCGCAGTGAACCCGGACGGCACTATTGCCATTTCTTGGGAAGGGTGGATGCTGCTCAATCACGGCTTGTGCGAAGGCCGTTGCTTGTTACCGCGCGAAGCAAGTTCGGGCATCGCGCCGAACCAGCAGCAGCACGGCACCCAGCGCGAGAAATCCCATCACCCACGTGCTCGTCTCAGGAATGGCCACAGCGATGCCGACAGGACTATGCAACCCTGAGACCAGCGACGCGTTGATCGTGGCCCCAGTAGTGGCGTCGTATTTTCCAATCGTGCCGCCAAAATAGTTCGCGACAAAGAGGTCGTTTCCCGTGATGGCGATGCCGAAAGGACCATTCAACCCCGAGATCAGCGAGGCGTTGATCACAGCCCCCGTCGTAGCGTCATACTGTCCGATCAATCCGTTTGTCCTGCTCGATACATAGAGATCATTTCCCGAGATGGCGATATAGGAGGGGTTGGTCAGCCCCGAGATCAGCGAAACATTGATCGCTGCGCCGGTGGTGGTGTTGTATACGCCAATCGTGCCGGCATACCAGTTCGCGACAAAGAGATTGTTTCCCCCGATGGCGATGCCTATGGGACTGTGCACCCCCGAGACCAAAGGCGTGTTGATCGCGACTCCGGTGAAGGCGTTGTATTCACCGATCGTGCCGAAGTTGACGTTTGCGGCAAAGAGTCCATTTCCCGAGACGGCGAGGCCGTAGGGGCTGCTCACCCCCGTGATGAAGGCGGCGTTGATCGCGGCTCCCGTGGTGGCGTTGTATCTGCCGATGTTGTCGTTGTTGCTTCCGGCATAGTTCGCGACATAGAGGTCGTTTCCCGAGAGGGCGATGCCGAGAGGATTAGTTAACCCTGAGACCAATGCGGTGTTGATCGAGGCTCCGGTTGTGCCGTCGTATTCGCCGATCGTGCCACTGCCCTCGTTTGTGACATAGATGATTTCCGCCCGGGCCGCGCCGGTCGACAGCAGGGCTACTAGCGCGATACACAGACATGCGATCAACTGGTTGCAACACTTGTTTGAGACAGTTTTCATGGTTTTTATTGTCGGTTGACAATCCTCCGCTTCTTTCCAATCGAAATATTATTTCCCGGCCGGGGCGGTGTCCACTATTTCATTTCTCCATAAAGGAGAGTCACTTGCTTCGATCTTCGTCGCGGAATGGGCAGCGATGCCGGTCCGGGCAGAAGAAATGCTGGATGGGAATTCCTGTGTAGCGGGAGAGAGCGACAAGATTCTTCAACGTCGGAAGCCTGACTCCTTCCTCCCAATGGCCCCAAGTTGCCGCGCCAACACCAAGCTCCTCGGCAGCTGCGGTTTCCTTGACCCCATGGTCTTTCCGCCACTGCCGCAACATGTCGGACAAATTTTTCAATGTGTCATCCATATGCTTTCCGGGAACACCGCATCCGCACGACGGGTCATTATTAATCCGAAATGCGACAAAAGAAAAGCCGCGTCTTCACATGTTTTCGCTTTGGTACCCCGGCAGCGAATTTCTCCAAGCTGCCGCTCGCGACGGCCTTGCGAACCCCGGCTTCCTGATACGCTGGCGAGAGGTATTTTGCGTTTCGTTCTTGTCGTGGGCGGGGGTTCGCGGGAACAATCCGGCGTTTATGATCCCAGTCGCCATCGTCGGTGCCAACGGCTACTCCGGGGAGGAACTCTGCGCGATTCTCGCGCGGCATCCCTCCGCCCGGGTTGTTGCCCTGACCTCGCGCCAGCACGCGGGGAAAAGGGTGGGGGAGGTTTTGCCGCGGCTGGCGGGGCACGGGGATTTTTCCGAACTGGTTTTCAGCGAGCCGGGAGTGCCGGCGCTTCTGGCATCCGGCGCGGAGTTTTTCTTTCTGGCGCTGCCGCACGGGCTGGCGGCGGAATTTGCCGGGCCGCTGGTCGAGGCCGGGCGGAGGGTGGTGGACTTGAGCGCGGATTTCCGTTTGCGGGATGCGGCGACGTATCGGGAATTTTACGGCGAAAGCCACGGGGCCGAGCATCTTCTTCCGCTGGCGGTTTACGGTCTTCCGGAGTTGCATCGCGACGAGATCCGGCAGGCCGGGCTTGTCGCCTCGGCGGGGTGCTACCCCACGAGCATCCTGCTTCCGCTCGTGCCCTTGTTGAGGAACGGGCTGATCCAAGCGGATGACATCTCTGTTTCCAGCGCCAGCGGGGTGAGCGGGGCGGGCCGGAAGGCGGAGACGGCGCTCCTCTACGGCGAGTGCAACGAAAGCCTCCGGGCCTACGGGCTTCCGAAGCACCGGCATCTTTCCGAGATCGAGCAGGAGCTTTCCCTCGCCGCGAAAAGGCCGGTTGTGATTTCCTTTGTGCCGCACCTTGCGCCGATGACGCGGGGGATCCACACGACGATTTTCGCCCGGCTTGCGGACGGGGTTGCGGCGGAGGCGATCCTTCCCGCGCTGGAATCGTCTTATGCGCGCGAACCTTTCGTGCGGGTCTCCCGGAGCCTTCCCGACACAAAAAACGTGAACGGCACAAACTTCTGCGACATCTCGGCGCGGCATGATGGTCGGGCCGGGCGGCTGGTTCTGCTTTCCGCCGAGGACAATTTGGGCAAAGGGGCGGCTGGACAGGCGGTGCAGAATTTCAATTTGATGGCGGGGGTCGGGGAGACGGAGGGACTTCTATGAACAAGATGCGAAAAATCCATGGGGGTGTCTGCGCGGCGAAGGGGTTCGTTGCGGGAGCCACGGGCTGCGGGATCAAAACCGGCAAGATCACCCGAGACGACCTGGCGGTTGTTTTTTCAGAAGCCGCCGCCACGGCTGCAGCCACGTTCACGACCAACAAGGTGAAGGCCGCCCCGGTGCGGATTTCCGCCGAGCACCTGCGCGCGGGCCGTGTGCGTGCGGTGGTTCTCAACAGCGGGAATGCCAATGCCTGCACCGGCCCGACAGGGCTGGCCGATGCCCGTGCGATGGCGGCGGCGACCGCAAAGATGCTGGCTTTGAAAAGCCCGCAGGTGCTGGTCTGCTCGACCGGACGGATCGGCGTCCCGATGCCGATGCCGGTTATTTTAAATGGGATCTCCGCCATCAAACTGACCCGCGCGGGATCCGGAAAAGCCGCGAAGGCGATCATGACGAGCGATACATTCGCCAAGGAAACCGCGCTCGAGGTGACCACCCACGACGGAAAATTCCGCATCGGGGGAATGGCCAAGGGGGCTGGCATGATCGACCCGAACATGGCCACGATGCTTTGCGTGGTGACGACCGATGCGATTGTTCCGGCCGATGCCCTGCGCAAAACGCTGCGGGGCTCGGTCGAGGATTCTTTCAACCGGATCACCATCGACGGGGACATGAGCACGAACGACACGGTCGTTCTTCTGGCCAACGGCGCGAGCGGGATCTCTCCTTCTCCGGCGATTTTCCGCAGCGCGCTCGATTTCATCACCCGCGGGCTGGCCCGGATGATTGTCGGTGATGGCGAGGGGGTTTCGCGTTTTGTCGAGGTGGAGGTCCGCCGCGCCGCGAGCCAGGCCGATGCGCGCCGGTCGGCCGAGGCGATCGCCAACTCCACTCTCGTCAAATGTGCATGGGCCGGGGGGGATCCGAACTGGGGGCGCATCCTCGATGCCGTCGGCTACAGCGGGGCAAAAATCAAGGAGGCTTCCGCCGATATCTTTTACGACGCGCTTCCGTCCGCGGTGAACGGGATGGTTTCCCGGACCCCGATAAGAAAGCTCCGGCAGATCGCGGCGAAGAAGGCCTTTCGCGTCACGGTGGACCTCAAGCTCGGCAAGGCCTCCCACGTGGTTTGGACCACGGATTTGACGGAGGAGTATGTCCGTCTCAACCTCGGCGAATAAATGAGCGACCACCTGAGCCCCGGGGCGCGTTCGGAGAGCCTGATCGAGGCGCTGCCACACATCCAGGAATTCCGCGGCCACACGTTCGTCATCAAATATGGAGGAGCCGCGATGGAGGACGAACATGTTGTCGAGAAGTTCCTGCGGGATGTCGTTTTCCTCGAGGCGGTCGGGATCAACCCGGTCCTCGTGCATGGCGGAGGCAAGGCGATCACGGCGAGGATGCGGGATGCGGGACTCAAGGCGCAGTTTGTCAACGGGCTGCGTGTCACGGACGGGGCCGCCATCCGGATTGTCGAGGAGACCCTGGACGGCGAGATCAATCCGGCGATTGTCCGGGCGCTTCAGGAATTTGGCGGACGCGCCACCGGGTTTTCCGGGAAAACGGTATTTCAGGCGAGGCGCCTGCCGCCGCAGACGGGCGAGGCCGGCGAGGTTGTGGACATCGGGTTCGTGGGAGAGGCGGCCGGGATGAACATCAAGGAGATCGAAGCCGCGATCTGCCGGGAGATCGTGCCGGTGATCAGCCCGATCGGAGCCGCCGATGACGGCACGGTGCTCAACATCAACGCCGATGTCGCCGCCTCCGCACTGGCCGCCAAACTCAAAGCCACAAAGCTCATCTTCGTGAGCGACGTGCAGGGAATCATGCGCGACCAGAACGACAAAAACTCCCTGATCCCTTCGGTCACCGCCGGGCAGGTCGAATCGCTCATCAAGCAAAAAGTGATCGCGGGCGGGATGATCCCGAAAGTCCAATCCGCCGCCGCCGCGCTCAACAACGGAGTGAAGAAAACCCACCTGATCGGCGGGCAGGTCCAGCATTGCCTCCTTTTGGAGATTTTCACAAACGCGGGAATCGGCACCGAGATCGTGCCCTGAGACTCGCTTTCCCCCGTGGCTTCGCGCCTTCCCGGAGGCCGGTGCGCGGCCATTTCGAGGCGCATGGAAATCCGGCGCCGGGAATAATTCTTCTTAGTTTTTCGGGATCCGGCGTGGTAGGGTTCCGCAATGCCGATGCGGAATTTCTTTGGAGCCAAGCTGAAGCGAAGCGAGAGGATCACGGTTTTCCTGATTCTTCCTTTGGTTTCGCTCGCGACGCTCGCTTGTATTTGGATCCTGGTCCGTGAAGCAACCAAACCGCTCCCGCGCGAGGCTGTTCCGGCGATCCAGTTTCCCCTGCCACACACGACCTCCCAGACTGCGCTTGAACCCGCAATTCTGCTCCGGAAACTGGCCGAGGCCGAGGCGTTGGAATCGCAAGGATCCTTTGATGCGGCTGAAGCGGCGTTTGCGGCGATCACAATGACAAACCCGGAGAACGACCGGGGATGGGGAGGTCTCGGAAGAATGCTGGTCGCCGCCAAGAAGTATCGGGAGGCGATCGCCTCCCTCGATCAAGCCTGCCGTCTGAATCTCCTTTGTGCCAGGCATTTTGCGGCACGGGGTGCCGCCCGCCGGGCGCTCAACGACCTGAAACATGCCATCCGGGATTACCGGGATGCGTTGAGCCTCGAACCGGGGAATGTGCTCACCTCGAACGCCCTTCTTTTCGTCGCTCTGGAATTGGGCGACGCGAATTTGTTTGATCGGGACCTGGAAAAAATCAGGCAGCCAAACCCGGGATTCGAGGCCGCTTGGGACATGGCATTGGCGGTCTCCGAAATGTGGGCCGGAAACAGCCAGAATGCGGTGGAGATCCTGAAGAGGGCCTCGCAAATCCTTCCAGCCGACCAATACAAGGAGCTTCTTTCCGACCGGATCTTCGAGGAAAAACGCAGCCAGGAATTGATCAAAAAACTGGACCAGGGTGGTTCTCCGTGAGCTTTCCTGGCGGCATCGGTTCTGCGGTCGCATGTTCCGCGGCATCATGAAAATCCAAATCCTCACGATTTTCCCAGAGGTTTGCCGTGCCGTGATGGGCGAAAGCATCCTTAAGCGGGCGCAGGAAAAGCGGCTTGTGGAACTTGATGCGCGGGACCTTCGCGACTGGACGTCGGACAGGCACAGGAGCACGGACGACGCGCCTTACGGGGGAGGGCCCGGGATGGTCATGAAAATCGAGCCCATCGACCGGGCGCTCGCGGACCTCCGCAGCCCGGATGCCCGGGTGATTTTTCTGTCGCCCCAAGGGCGGCGATTTTCGCACAAAATCGCGGAAGACCTCGCGCGCGAACAACACCTCATTCTTCTGTGCGGACATTACGAAGGGGTGGACCAGCGTGTGTCCGACCATTTGGTGGACGACGAGATTTCCATCGGGGACTATGTTCTGACAAGTGGCGTCCTTCCCGCGCTGGTCGTTACCGATGCCATCGTCAGGCTCATTCCCGGCGTTCTTGGCGATCTGCAGTCCGCCGTGCAGGAATCATTTGTCGCGGGACAACTCGACCACCCCCACTACACGCGGCCGGAGGTTTTCCGGGGTTGGGAAGTCCCTGGGATTCTGCTTTCCGGAAATCATGCGGCCATCGAAAAATGGCGGGAGGAGCAAGCCGCGAAGATCACGCGGAAAAAGCGCCCGGATCTCGCTTCCGGGGACGAGGGATTGTGAATCGACGCTCCAGATGGGTGATCGCGGCGGGAACCCGGAGAAAACCAGCGCGGGAGCGCTTCGTGAAGAGGGAAGAGTTGAATGTTTGGCTCAGGGAGAGCAACCGGAGCGGAGCGGAGAAAAGAAGGAGAAACGGTCGTGTGGCTCGGGACAAATAAGTGCATGCTGTTTGTAGGATTTTCCTCCGTGTTCTCTGTGACTCCGTGGTTCAAAAACACTTTTTGGGATAATTCCAGGGGTCTCACAACAGTCGGAATTGCGTTTTGGCCGATTTGGGCCGACACTCTGGTTTTCGCGACACGAAGTGAACAGCACCGAGCAAAAATTCGCCCAAAAGGAACTTCTGCGTTATCTGCGCCTCGGGAAAAGCGTCCGCTCGCGGAACGGCGCGAATCACGTTCGGAACTTCATTTTGGAAGCCCAGTCGGACCCTATGATCCACAGGCTCTTCCGCACCTATGGCATGCGGGTTGTTGATATCTGCCTTGCCTGTACGGAGATCCTGGACACACCACCCGATTTTCCCCGTCCCGCTGTGAGCGAAGATCCCGATTTAGTGCTCCTGTTCAGCGACCCCGTGCGGCTTGAGGCGTTCTTGCGAAAACTTCACCAGGCGACCCACGGGCAGACAGCGATCCAGCGACGCCTGGCGATCATCGCCTGCGCGAAGGCGCATGCCGACCAGCAGGGTGCCCCGGTCACGGACCAACGCCCGCCCGCCACGCGTTCCAATCTCCTAAAAACATCGATCTTCAACAACCTTCTGATGGTGATGCTGATTGCGGGGCTTGTCATCGCCGGGATCGTGATCGTGCTCTTCATGCTATGAAGTTCGCAATCTCTATCGGCCGGCCGGGAGACAGAAAACAGGATGTCTTGATTGCTGGAGCGTTTTCACTTTTTTCATAGCCATCCGGGTCAGTGCCGGAGAGGCAGGGGTTTGGGAGTGATGAAGACACGGGCTCCGATTCCCACGGTGTTGAAAAGTTCGATGATGTCGCCCGAGCGCATGCGGATGCAGCCGTAGCTCGCCGGGCAGCCGATATTCCTCTCCTCGGGCGTGCCGTGGATGTAGATGCAGCGCGCGAAGGCATGGCGGTTTTTGGATTCCGTCCCTTCGAGCCAGAGGATTCTTGTGACAATCGGGTCCCTGCCGGGGGCATCCACGCGGATGATTTCTCCGGTCGGCCTGCGGCATTTGAAAACCGCCCCCGGAGGAACGCCCTCGCCGATTTTCTTTTTGACGCGCAGAGCACCGAGAGGGGTTGCGTAGCTGCCGGGACGGTCGCCGAGACCGAACTTGGATGTCGAGACCGGGTATTCCGCAACCGGCTTGCCGTCGCGCAAAAGAAGCATTTTCTGGTCGGCGGCGCTGATGATCATCTTGTGGCGCGTGTCGCCGGCGCAACCAGCGAACAGGAACAAAATGAGGCCGGCTGCGAAGAGCGTGTGGATCGTGCGCCGACGGCAGTCTATTTCAGAAACCGGAAAAAACATGATGGCAGATGACCGGCAATGCGATTTTAAAAACAGGGTCCGAAGAAGCATTGATGCCCATTGTTTTCTTTCCCGATTCGAGCGGCCATCAAAATCAGCATCCCCGGTACCGTCAAGTGCAAAACCACAAAACCGGATTCCGGCCAGTCACTGGCGGTGCAAAAAGAGCAAAAAATTGTTGACCGATCTATATGTTGTGTTGAAGTGGCCTCATCAACCCCGTTCGCCCACAATATGCGTTGTCCTAAGTGCGACTCTTTGGAAGACAAAGTCATTGATTCCCGCCTTTCCAAAGACGGGGGGAGCATCCGTCGCCGCCGAGAATGCCTGAAGTGCGGGATCCGATATACGACCTACGAAGAGTTGGAGCGACTCGAACTGCGCGCCATCAAGCGGGACGGGCGACACGAGCCGCTTGACCGGCACAAGCTGCTGGGGAGCATCGCCAAAGCCTGCGAGAAGCGCCCGATCGGACTCGAAGAAATGGAGGAGGCGGTCGAGGATATCATTCACGACTTGGAGGCGGCCCAGGAGCGGGAGGTCCCGACACGGACGATCGGGGCAAAAGTGATGGAGAAGCTCCATGTGCTCGACCCGGTCGCCTACGTCCGATACGCCTCCGTTTATCGCCAGTTCCAGGAAATCGGGGATTTCATCGAGGAGATCCAGTCGTTTGAAAAACGCGGAGCAAAGATCCCTGCCCAGCCGGAATTGTTCAAAGCATGATCGCCCTGAGAGACAGCCTGCCGCTGGTCCGGTTCCATGACGGGAGCGTCATGAATTTCGAGCGGAGCTGGCTCTCGACCGCTCTCGTCCGGGCGGCGGAGACGGCCGGCTACAAAAAGTGGTGGCTGGCGGATCACGTCACCGAGAGCATCACGAGCTATCTCGAACAGGATTTCGACGATAACGTGGTCACCATCTGCCGGATCGAGCGGGCGGTCCAATCCGTGTTGCAGGTGATCGGGTATTCCGATGTCGCCCGGCATTTCCGGACGATGCCGCCGCCGGTCCGGATCTCGCTGGTCGAGATCGCGCGGGATGCGGGCGAGGGGTATGAGCTCCTGTTTTTCGAGCTCCTCCGCGCGCGGCTTCGCGGGATTATTTTTTCGGAGACCCAGCAGGTCGAGATCTGCGACCTTCACCGGTGCGTGAAGCTGTTGCGCGCCGCGAAAAACTGGCGGCGCGATTGCTCCGGCCTGAGGGGCGAGATCGTGTCGTTCGTGCGGGGAGAACTCGATCTCAGCCACCGGGCGCAGGATCTCAACCTCCAACTCTCGTGACGCTGTTCGAAAAAATCATCGCCCGAGAGATTCCTGCCGACATTGTTTTCGAGGACGGCCGGTGCCTCGCGTTCCGCGATATTTCCCCCAGGGCACCGGTTCACATCCTCGTGGTTCCCAAGCGGGTGATCCCGCGCCTGTCGGAATCCGTTCCGGCGGACGCCGAACTCCTCGGGCATCTGCTCCGCACCGCCGGACAGATCGCCAGATCCGAAGGCCTCGCAGATTCCGGATTCCGTCTCGTCATCAACAACGGTCCGGACGGAGGGGAGACCGTCCCCCATCTCCACGTGCATCTGCTCGGCGGACGCCCGATGGCCTGGCCGCCAGGATAGCGCGCCCCGCAGAGGAATTTTTTGTAACTGCTCAGGAGGCATCCTGAAGCAGGAAGCCCCCTGAGAGAAAATGGGCAGATCCACCATTGGTGGCGCTCCTGTGGGGGGACGAGAACGCCGCGCATCCCGCCGCGCTGGTGGTCTGATAATCCCGAGTATCTCCGGGCTATTTTTGCTCCAAGCGGGAGATCCGTTCGTCTTCGCGGGCATGAAGGCTTTTCTGGTGCCTCTGCCAGAGCCGCACCAAAGCCACGGCAAGAGCCGCCATCGGGGCGAGCCAGACCCACCAGGGGATGTGGAACTGCGCCAACGGTGTTGTGGAGATCTGAAATGCCGGCGAAGGGGGGCATGGGTTGCCGTATTCATCCAGAGCAATGATGCGGATCGTCCAGAAGGCGTTCGCAGGCAGTCTTTGAAAGAGGGCCACGGCTGTTCCGTTCGAGATGGTGATTTTGGTTTCCGGCCAGGGAATCCAGCGGACGATGACATGTCCCTCCTTGTCTCCGGAGATCTGCCGCCGCTCGATTTTGAACCCCGAGGTATTCGGGGATGTCAGTTGCCAAGATATTTCGACGGCATGGTTTTCGGATTTGAGAAGATTCGCGGTTTCCACGGGCGGGATTTTTCCTCGGGGAGTCTCTTTCTCGGGACTTGTTTCCGGGACGCGGGGGATGCTGAGAAAGTTTTCCACCGGGGCGGCGGCATGGTTTTCGGCTGCAGCGGGGGCCCCTATGGCGATGTCCACGGGATCGCATGCGGGAGATTGGATCCGGATGGTTTTGTTGAAAGCGCCGGATTTTGAACGCTCTGCCCGAACCTCGAAAGCCTGCTCGCTTCCCCCAGAAAGGACGATGCTTGAGGGATCTGGAAAAATTTGAATATCCGTGGGAGCGATGATTTGAAGCGAGGCGTTTGAGCCGCCGGTGTTTCTCACCAAAATCCGGCCCTTGAGCGCGCGGCCGTTCTCGGCGGTTCCCAGTTTCAATTCCCGTTCAGGGTTGACGCTCAATTTGGCCGGGGCCGGGAAAACCCTGATCGGGAGCTTGCCTTTGAAGTTTCCGCTGTGAACCGTAGCCTCTCCCTCATAGTTCAGGGACAAGGGCGCGGTGATCTCGATCTTCGCAACGGAGAAACCGTCGGCAGGCAGAGTGGTCTCCTTGGGAGCCTTCAAAAATTCCGGCCAGTCCACGGTCACTATTCGTTCGGATGAGGAGTTGTCCGTGAACGTGATCGAGGAGGTTCCTTTCCCCCGATCAGCGGGCGAAACGACCAGCCCGTCCTTCGGCCATGAGACTGGCGCGACGCCCGACCCCCGAACCAGCACAACAGATTTTGGATCCGCCCCGACTTGAATCCTGTCGCTGAAATCGCGTTCCTCCAGCGGCTCGAAGACAAGCGGGATGACCGATTCGGTTTCTGCTGGCACACGGTATTCCCCTCCTTTTCCGGCGTGCCACGGGGCATTCGGCCGGATGGTGCCCGCTGCCGTTCCCCCCCCCGTATTTGTCAATTTCAAGGGACGTTCTTCCCTGTCACCAAGGAACACTTTTCCGAAATCCAGCTCGCCCGGATATTCCAAAACTGCCGGCCTCTCGACGAGGCGGACCCACACGGTCGCCGTGGCGGAGACCGGCGAGTCCACCGACTGGGCCGCGAACGAAAAGAAATCGTCGCCCGGTCCCGCGTGCGCATCGGGAGTGTAAAGCACGGTGGCCGAGTTCCGTCCCGTCCGCCGCAGGCCGCTCAATTGGCCGTGCTTCGGCTCCTTGCGGATGAGGAAGTCGAGAGGGTCCACGATGCGCCCGGCAATTTGCAGGGGGATCTCTGCCGGCGTGTCCAGAAAGACCGTCGCGGCTCCCGTCTTCGCCA
>Ga0316232_1001712_pt1 | contig 25617 bp, 23 predicted proteins | sample TBHtaG_FD_206006 | JGI IMG/M metagenome (GOLD analysis project Ga0316232, IMG submission 206006) | Freshwater microbial communities from Trout Bog Lake, Wisconsin, USA - TBH18025_13 | ecosystem: Environmental > Aquatic > Freshwater > Lake > Hypolimnion/Profundal zone | place: USA: Wisconsin... | reverse complement strand
TGGGATAGTTATTCCGGCATCCGAACCAACCACGAGTGGCTAAGGTTCAAAACGAAGAAGGGGTTAATGGCAACCGAAAAAAGATGGGGATGAAGGGGATCAACCAAAGCCAATCCCCATCCCAACAACCCATCGAATTCCCTCCCTAAAACCACAACGAAATCCACCAGAAAAGACCCCTGTAGTCTGGACCAAGAATGACCATCAGTTGTAGAACTCAATTTCACCACAGACATCTCCCCTAAGCACAGCTTAGGGCCATACAAGTTCAGCGGAATTTCCATGATCGGAGCCGGTTAGAGGATGGACTTGGGCGCGTCGCAAGTAGCCTTCAAAAACCCCTCGATTTGCGACCGGGGGATGAGCTTTTTCCGCAGGGCTTTCGAGGCGGTCAGGATGCCCCGGTCCAGGAGCCGGCGGATCGTCTTGGTGCTGACATTCAGGGCAACCGCCGCTTCTTCCACGGTGAGCGCCAGGGGGCCGGAAATGGACGCGGGTGGCCTTGGCTGGTAAGCGCCCGCCGCGGCGAGTGCTCGACGCACCAGAGTGTCCGGTTGACCGTTCGCGGGGGGTGGGGGTGGTGCTTGCTGCGGCGCAACGATCAGTTCCCCGTAGGTCATCGGGCGGTTGGCCGGTTGGCCGGCCGGGGCTTCCACAGAGTTTTGTGCTTTCATATTTTTCGTCATTTTTTGTTGGTTTGTGTCGGCAATTCGCGCGACGGGTCCTTTTTCACCCAATCCTGCTTTTTCGTGAAGTGGAGCCGCGGATGGAATGGATGGAGGCGCGTGTGGAACGTGTGGAACTGCTTGTGGAAAATGCGGCAAATGATTGTTTTACAAACACTTGTGATACTTCGGTTCGCGTTCCTGAAAAACCATGACAAGCCCCCCTTTCCTCGGTAATAATCCCGCCCGACAATTCCTTTGTGGGGAAACCGGACGAGAATCAGAAGGCGAGAGAGACTGCCCAGGCGGTAGCGCCCCCGTCTTCCTCGCCGCCAGAATCCGCCCCGCGGCAGTCAGGCCGGAGGTTGGTCCTCAAGTTCATCGGGGGCGATCACCCGGAACTCGACCGCATCCAATTCCAGTGGAGTGCGGCCAGTGAGCCGGCCCACTGGCAGCAGGGGGACGCGCCGGAGAAAAGCCCCATGATCTGGAGCGAGGTCCCGCAGGCCCTCACGCTCATTTTCCTCCACTATCTGATTGCTGGTCCGCAAACCACCGGCCCCGTCTTTTTTACGGGGGCCAGGCAAGGCAGTCCGGCCTCTTCCCTGGGCATTGCCATCAGCAATAGCAGCACCGCCATCCACAAGCTGTTCCAGGAGCGCTTGGATTCTGGGGCGGCCGTAAGCCGGGTAAGGCAGATCTTTGCCGGCAAAAACGTCCATGGGAAAGACAAAGACGATCCGCAACGGCGTATCTTTGTCCAGTCGGATAACCTCCCGCCGGATTGCATCGAGATTTATTGGGGATTGTGCGGGCCGGATCGCATTTTCGACGTGGGCGTGTTCCGGGAAATCGACCGTCGAATTCGGGCTGACTTGGGGATACCGGTTGAACCGCCGCCGGTAGGGGAGGGCGTTCCCCCGAAAACCGCTGCGGCTGACTCCCCGCCGTCACCGACCCCACCATCACCCGGTCCGAAATCTCCACAGCCCGAGTCGAAGCCGCCGTCGCCGCCTGGGCCGAACAAGGCGGTTGAATTTCCGGCGGTCGCGTTGCCAAATTTTCCCGAATTGATCGCTGTGGCTGACCGGATCGCGGCGGCCTTGGCCGAAGGAAAGACAGCCGCTGAAATCTGTGTCCTCCTTAAAGGGGGCGGGATCACCACCACCATTGACCGCGTCGAGGTCATCTGCCGGGCGCTCGCCCAATCCCCGCCCGCCTCCCCGCCGGAAGTTCCCGCGCCCGCACCCGTCGGCAAGCCCCCGTCGCTTTTGCTCTCCGCCGAGGAATTGGCCCTGTCCCGCCCGCCGGCACCGGTCGCTGAGCCTCAGGAAAAACCAACCCCTGAGCCGGGACCAAGCGCAGCCTCCGAGCCGGAGCCCCAACCGACCCCAAAACCGCCGGTCCGGGATGTTCTTTGGGAGTTAAAGTCGGCCTCGGATGAGGCGCCCGAGGAGCCTTCTGTCTTTCGCTCATTGCTGGAGACAACCGAGGCGCCGACGCAGCGGATCGCCCCCGCGCTGTTTTCCGTCGTTCCCGCCAGCGCCACCTGGGACGATGACGGCGCCGTCCTTTACCTGGGCGAGGGGGAGGAAACCTGTGCCTGGACTCTGCGCAACTCCTTCGAGGGTGTTTTGATTTTCGGCGCTCCCGGCAGCGGCAAAACCAGTGGCAGCGGCGCCACGCTTGCCGAGGCGTTTCTTCGCACCGGTTTCGGCGGCCTGGTCCTGACGGTGAAGAAGGACGAGGCGGAGCACTGGCGGAAACTCTGCGAGCGTTCCGGCCGCGGCGACGATTTCATCGCCGTCAGCCTCGGCGGACCTTGGAAGCTCAACCTGCTGGCCTACGAGGCCCAGCGGCCCGGAAAAGGCGGCGGACTCGCTGAGAACCTCGTTTCGTTCTGCCGCAACCTGCTCAAACTTTCTTCCCGCCACCAGGGCGGAGGCTCGCATGATCCCTTCTGGCAAAACGCGGGCGACCAGCTCTTGACCGCCGCCTTGGACTTGTTCCTCCTCTCCGGCACCAACATCACCTTCGATGCCCTCTCACAATTCATCGCCGCCGCGCCGACCAAGCCGCCCGCACAAGATCGCGAGTTGCTCGAGATTCCCAACTTCGGCAAAGTCCTCGAGAAAGCCCATCAATCCCTTCGCACGCCCGAGGACCAGCGGGTCTTTCGCCGCGCCCTCGAATACTGGCTCAAGATCTATCCGGGATTGGCCGATAAAACCCGCACCTCGATCACCATCGGTATTTTTACCATGCTGGACGCTTTCCGGGGTCGCGGCATCCCGGACCTGATTTCATCCGAGACCACCATCACTCCTGAGATCATTCTTTCCGGCATGATAGTTGTGCTGGATTTGCCGTTGAAGGAGTTTGGCCACACCGGGCTCCTGGTGCAGAGCGCTTGGAAATATCTTTTCCAAACCGCCCTCGAACGCCAGGGCAACACCGGCGATCCCGGCCAGCGGCCGGTCTTCCTATGGGAAGATGAAGCGCAGTATTTTTTCTCCGATCACGATCACCATTTCCAGGACACCGCCCGCGCCTCCCGGGTTTCGCGCGTTCTGCTCTCTCAAAACCTCCACAACTTCTACAAGGAATTCGGGAAGGACGGCGTCGAAGCGGCCAACAGCGTCTTTGGCAACCTCAACACGAAGATCTTCCACGCCAATTTTGATCCCGAAACCAACGAGTGGGCCGCCAAGCAATTCGGGACCGAAATCCACACCCGGTTCACCGTCAGCCACGCGCCCCCATCCCCCGCCAAAGATATGTGGGATGCCGCCCGCCGGATGTTCGACCCGCCCAACACCACGAGTGTTTCCGCCGCCGAGCACCGCGAGTACGCCGTGCAACCGGCTGATTTCGCCCGGCTCAGGACCGGTGGGCCTCTTAACAATTTCGAGGTGGACGCCTACATCACCTGGCTTGGCCTCTCCGCCGAACGCGAGCGGCATTTTACCAAGGCAACCTTCAACCAACCCCACGCCCTATGACCTATGACAAACTGACCGACCAACTCGACAAAAAGCTGCTGGATATCCAGTTCAAGGCGTTTGCCTTGTTTGCCGCTCTGCTCCTCAAGCCCCTTTCAACCGCTACCGATCCATTCTTTCGCAAGAATCTCGGTGAGCGACGCTTCTCTTGGTCTTCTATCTACTTTGGTTTTTTCCTTTGGCTGCTGTCCTCGCTGGTCTCGAACCTGGTCGGCCCGGTGGGCGCGGACCTGACTGGGTACGTCGGTCTGCAACGGTTGGCGGTGTGGATTCGCGCCCATGATTATTCACGCAGTCTCGGGGGAATCATCGGCGGGGTCTTTTTCGTCCTTGGCTGTATGAACATTGCCGCCACCCGCCTGCGTCAGCAAAACGGCGCCGTCTGGCACTCCATGAGCCGGGGCGAGAGCCGTTTTGGCAGGGAGGATTACTGGCGGGACATTCGCATTTCTGTGCTGGCAGCCGTTTGTCTGTTCGCCCTGGCGACCCCCGTTGGCCTGCTGTTCGTTCTCTCCCGCTTCTTGAGCTATTTCCTCGAGGCCAAAGAGCAACAGAGCGTTTATGCCCGCTACCTCGATGCCATGGACGCCAAGCTGGAAGCCCAGCATTTGGAGATCGCCCTGCGCGACGGGGTCCCACCAAAAACGACGGAGGGCATTTATGGGCCACTGCCCAAGCGCTTCACCGGCGAACATCGCGCCAACGTCGCGCGCGCCGGCGCTGGCGCCGCGGTGCGTATTGCCATGCTCGAAGATCAAGTGGCAGCCGCTCCGGCCTCGATACCCGCAGGTCCCAGGACGCAGCAGGTGCCCTTTTCGCCCGCTCCAGTCCAGCCGGTCCCGCAGCAGCCCCAGTCCGTTCCGCCCAGTGCTCCGCTGAGGATAAGCGGTCGGACTGTTCTGCTTTTGCTCGGCGGCTTGTTCCTGGTGGCTGCCGCCTGGCGCGGCAAACAAATGTGGACGGAATCGAGGCAAGACCGGTTGCTCGCAAAGGTGGACGGCGACTCCGGGTCAACCACCGCGCGCCGTAGCCCACCGGTGACTGTTCCGAAGCCGGTTGCCGCCCCCGTTCCCACACCGAAGATCCTTGCCAAGAATCCCTCGCCCAGTCCAGCCCCGCAACCAGTCACCGTCGCTGCGACGGCACCGGTTGCCACCTCCACACCCCCGCCCGTTGCTGTCTCCAATGCGCTATCACCTGCAGCATCCGAACCCGCGCCTGAGGCGCATCCCGCCATTGAACCGCTGGTCGCCAAGGCGGAAGCCCCTCCCGTGCAGACGAGTCCCCCGCCCGCCAAACCAGTTGAACAGCCGGTCGTGGCGGCTGTGGCGGAAGCGAAACCCGATCCCCCAGCGGCACCCAAGCCCGCCGAAAAGTCCCCCGAAGAAATCCAGCGCGAGGAACTGGTCAAGAAAGTGGATGAGTTTTTCGCCGCCGAGCTTGATCTGATCCACAACTTTCAAACCAACTGCGACCTCAAACTGGCTGCCAACGCTGAGAAGATAGACAAGCTGAGCCGTTCCCGAAAACGCGCTCTCACGCACGAGAACGATGCTATCCGCAAAGTCGCTACCGACATGGCCAACCGACAGCTGTCACTTTTCGCCCAGGCTGAGGAAAAACTACCCCCCATCAAGACAGGTCCCCTCAGCGGTATCGAGAGACTCCTGGGCAACCTGCCTAGGGCGAGGGAGTCGTCAATCGACCAGCGTCAACAGATTCTTACAATGCTCGATGCCGTGGCGGCCAAAGCGAATTAGCATTCCCTCCCTGGTCGAGTGAGCGGGCGGCGAGTCCGCTACGCGTGGCGGCCGGCGGCAACGCGAGCTAAAGGGCTCGAAGGCCGTTGCCGCCGCTCGCCTGCCCGAGGCATCGGGATTGTAAAATCAGGTTGCTCCGACACATTGAACCTCCATAATGAGAACAAATCCCCGTGATCCATTTCCCCCGCCAATCGAAGGGCCGTCCTCAGACCCCCTGCCGTAGTTTCACCATGCTGGAACTGATGGTGACGATCGCGATTATCGCCGCCTTGATCGTTGTGTCGTTGTTTTTTGTGGTCGGGGTTGTTTCATGGACGCAGAGCACGATGGACCAGCACACCTATACCGTCCTCAATGACGCCCTGGGCCGCTACAAGACGGAAGGAGGCGGCGTGTCCGGTCTGACAGCAGGCGCGTCGGTCAACCGGGTACTCTCCCAGATGCAAACCGCCGTGACCTGGGGCGGGATGGGCCACCAGTTTTTGGAAACCGGCATCACCTATCATGGCGGCCTGATAGGGGCCACCGGCACAGGGGCTCAGTATCACTTTTCCCGCTACAATACATATAGCGACGGCTCTGGGCAGGGGAACAGCACCAGCGGCGGCTCCTGGCCGGCCTTTGTCGCGATAAACTATGTCAGCGGCGCCAACTCGGCCTACAGCTCGGACGGCATTCATTGGCTGGCGGGGGGCGCTCTGCCTCCGCAGCCGAATTGGCAAGCTATTGCTTATGGGAATGGCAAGTTTGTGGCGATCTCGACCATTCCATCCGCATCTGCTTACAGCACGGATGGCATCAACTGGACTGCCGGCAACACGATGCCGTCAAATTATTTTCAATGTATTGCTTATGGGAATGGCAAGTTCGTGGCAGTCTCGAGCACTAGTGGAACCGCGACGGCGTACAGCACCGATGGCATCAACTGGACCGCCGGCAACCCGATGCCGGCGGCCGCGTCGTGGAGCATGGCTTATGGGAATGGTATGTTCGTGGCGGTCTACGGCAAAACTTTGGCTTATATAGTATTTCCTCTTGACATTTAGACAGTAGGCAATAGGATTGGAGGATATGAAGGCCTACGGAGTGGAGTTAAGAAAACGCGTGGTGAGTTTTGTGGAGGAAGGAGGGAGCAAATTGGAGGCGGCAAGACGTTTTAAGGTAGCCCGACAAACGGTCTATACTTATTTGGCGATGTCGAAAGACGGATCACTGGAACCAAAGAAGAGTTGGGGTAGTTGGAGGAAACTCGACCCTGAAAGACTTCGAAAGTTTATAAAAGAGCACGCCGATTCTACGCTGATGGAAATGGAAAAAGTCTTTGGCGTAAGCCACAACACAATTTGGGTGCGGCTTAACAAGCTGGGCATCACTTTAAAAACAACTCATAAAATATCGGGAAAGAGATGAGTACCAGCGCTGGCTTTTCGTGCGTTGGGTGGAAAGCTTGATTGGCCAGGAAGTCTATTATTTAGACGAATGCGGGGTAGATCACCGTCTATTTCGCGAATGGGCCAGAGCTTTGCGCGGCGAAAAGATTTATCAAAGTGTTTCGGGGTCGCGGCGCGGACGCACGAGCATAATTTCAGCTTCTCAAAACTCAAGGCTGGTTGCTCCCTTTATTTTTGAAGGCTCCTGCAACGCCGATGTAGTCAATGTCTATTTTGAAAAGGTTTTACTTCCGCAGATTCCAAAGGGCAGCATCATTATTTTGGATAACGCCAGCTTCCACAAATCACCGGAAACCAAAAGGCTTGTGGATAAAGCCGGATGCGAGCTTCTTTTCCTGCCAACCTACTCGCCAGACCTCAATCCCATCGAGCATATCTGGGCTGCTTTCAAGAAAGCACTCAAACCACTCCTTCCACTTTCTGATAACCCTTCTTTAACTATATCCAATGTGTCTAAATGTTATTGTTAATTACTATAGTACCGACGGCATCAACTGGACCGCCGGCAACACGATGCCAGTGGGCTCGGCTTACATCGTTTATGGGAATGGTATGTTCGTAACCGGCACCGCGTACAGCACCGATGGCATCAACTGGACCGCCGCTAACGCGATGCCGGCAACTAATTTGGGTCCTGTTGCTTATGGAAATGGCGTATTCGTGTGTGTTGGCCGGTCACATTTTGCCACCAAATGCGCGTACAGCACGGATGGCATCAATTGGTCTCTCGGTAATGGTAGTGCGATTACTTCGGCAGGTTGGGTTGTTACTTATGGCAATGGTACGTTTATGGCGGTCCGGTCAGATACTGCTTCCACCAAGTCCGCGTATAGCACGGATGGCATCAACTGGACGGCAAGTACAATGCCCTCTGTGGTCAATTGGTGGTCCGTCGCGGCCTCGCATTAGGAGCGGTCGACTCCCGACATCAGAATGTCACCTTTTGCGCCATCGCCTGGCTGTGCTCGCTGCGGAGGTGTGCCGACTGGCTGACGATTCAGGAAAACATCCAGTATCTGCGACACGGTCAATTGCCTTTCCTCTGTTTGGGCGGGGTGGCCTTCTGCGTCAAGACAGGCGGCGTGAGATTCACCGTCACGCCAAGGGTGTTCAGTACGGTGAGCACCTTCCCGACTTGGCTCGTTGGTTTTCCTTGCTCCAATTCAATGATGAAGCGAAGCCCCGTTCCCGAGGTCATCGCCAGGTCCTTCTGGGTCGCTCCCATCTGTTTGCGGACCGACCTTACCAGTTCGCCGATTAGTTTTGGGGTGGATTTCATGGCCGACAATCGTGTTACCGTACGGGAATATCACGGCCTGCTTGGGCCAAATGCAAGCGTTTTATTCCCGGTCGGGAATAATTGGGCCTTTAGACCGGAAATCATTCGATATGGTCGCGGTCGGGAAGATTGCACTGAGCATGACCGGCACCTCGGCCCCCCGACCCGAGCCCCTGATAATCAATCGCATCGTTCAGCCTTGCCATCGGAAAAGGACGCGTGGCACATAAGAGGGATGAACGAACAAGTTAAAGCAGATTACAGGAGAAAGGCGTTCCACGAGGCCGCGCACGTCCTGATTGCTTCAACCTTCGGGGTGGCTGCCGAGGATATGGACGCCTATATTGAAGCGAGGAAGGGTGGGGAGCATGGCGTTTACTACTGCGGGGTAACTGCCTTTTGCAGCGTTGAAAAACCGCCGTATAACTTTTCCGTAATTGGCTGGGCGGGGGTATTGGGAGAGGAGTTGGCGGAAAAAGACCTCAAGACGTGGAAGGAGGAACTGCCAGGCTTGTTGGAACGCTACCGGGATGATCTCGAAGGTCGGGCGGCTAGGAAGGAAGGGAATGGTTCCCTTTCGTTTCAGGACCTCCGATGGATCATCGGCTATTCGGATGTCGCCAGCACTTTCAACGACGCGGCGCGTTTGATAGAAACGAACTACGAAGGCTTCCTGCGTATCGCCGACCGATTGATGAGGGAAGCGAATCATAATGCCCGGTGAGCGCTCAGTTTTGCCGATAGAACCCGGCCGGACATTCGGCCAAGCCGGAGCACCTGCCTCGGCGGAACTGGCTCCAACCCGGAGCGCGGCTTGGCGACGGCTTCGTACTATACTCGTACTATACTTTCATTCGGTCAGGCGGGGTAGGTTTTCCGAGCGGACCGAAGAGTTGGATGCTCAATCCAGAGGGAGAAACGGAGGGGTATAGTACTATACTGGTGTACTATACTACTTGCCCGAAATTGAGTCCTGACACGGCCAGGCTTGGGGCGACGAGTCAGAATCGGTGCAATCACAAGTGACTTATAATCAATGATTTGGCCACGATTGGACATGCGAGTCCACCCTTGGGAAAAAACGTCAAAAAGGCTGTTTTACGCTTAGAAGGCAGATGCTCTATCCAACTGAGCTACGGGCGCAACTAATTGCAAATAAATGACTTGCGAATAGGACAAAACGCGCCGGTTGACGAATTATATTCTGCTGTACTCTACTGCCCGCATGAAACGCGATCTTCCCCAACCAGGGGCCGACGACCGCGCCAAGACCTGGCAGGCCACGCAGTATTCAAATATCGTCCGACATGTTCCATCGCAGATCTACTATGCCCGCTTGCGCGTCAAAGGCAAGCTTGTCTGGCGGTCGCTGAAGACCGAGCGGATCTCGATCGCCCAGGCCCGATTGGCTGATATCGAGCGGGAGGAACATCGAAAGAGCGAAGCCGGGTTCGTCCAAGCAACGGACAAGGTCCTGATCCGCGAGTGTATTGAAGCCTACCGGCAAAAGGGCTTCCGTCCCGCCAAACCCAGGAGCAAGAAAGACCTCAAGCCACTCAAGCCCGCAGCGCTGGCCTATTACGAACAACGGGTTCAGGCGTTGAAAGAATCCTGGCCTGGCTTCGAGGAGCTGGAAGTCCGCCATGTCACCGAGAAGCACTGCTCGAACTGGGCGGACAAGGCGCGCGCAAAAATGGCCCCGACCGTCTTTAACCACACCCTCGGTGTTCTCCGCAACCTCTTCGACTTCGGCGTTTAGGTCGGGAGAGGTGGAGCTGGTCGCATCCCCCGTGACCCTCCTGGAGGTGTTTTACGTCCTCGCCAGCACCTACGGGCAACCGCGCGTCGCCGTGGCCAAGATTTTGCACACCCTCGTGTCCTCCGGTCTGGTGGTTTGCCAGGATGGGGGAGTTGTTCTCGATGCGTTGCAGCGGATCACCGCCAACAAGATTTCCTTTGGCGATGCCTATCTGGCCGCCACAGCCGTTCGGGCCGAGGAGGAACTTGCCGGCTTTGACAAGGGACTTGCCGCTTTTAAGGACGCCAAGCTTTATCCCCTGGAATCCCTGGCGAAGGGTGCCCGTAGGACCCAATAATCGGCTCGGAGCCCCTTGTGCGTGGGTCGGCCTGGCGTTGCGTGGTCCCCTACACCGCTCACAGCCCGGTTCCAAAAAGGCCGACTCGAAATGCGCCGTTGCCAACTCCGCCCAAGCGCCCCAGAAACTCCTTTGCCGATCCCAGGCCAACGGCTTCCTCGGCTGGCCATTGACCCGCGATGAGAGCGGCGATCCTCTCACTCTCGCCCGTCGGGGTGACCGTAGCGCCACGGAATCGCTCCCTCATGAAGAACGGGAGTAGTTCGACGCCGATCGGCAACCTCCGTCCGGCCATCAGTTCGAGGGACGCCTTGATGCCTTTCTTGATTCGCGCAAACGCGCCCTCCAACGTTTCGTCACAAAGGGCGCATCCAGGGATTGAAGGGCATTCGACGGCCCACAAGTTGGCTCCCGTCCGTTCCACCACGACCGGAAACCTCATACCGCCTCCTTCTGCTTTTCCAGCGCCCGGTCGACGAACCGGACAAACCGCGGGTTGCGGAACTGTTTCGTCTTCTCCCAGACGGCGCGGGGGAGGGGAAGACGGAAGAAGTTGGCTGCATCCCCCGCCAAGATTCTCAACTCGCGGCGGTTCAAAATCTTCTCGACTCGCCAACCGGTTTCGAACTGCTGAACGATCTGCCACATGGAGACATCCTCCTCTGGGGTCAATGGTTGGCCGCGGAAAATGAACGGCTGGACGGCACGGCCACTGCCGCGCAAAGTCGGGCAGCGGAACTTGAGCTGGCGGTGGCCCATACCGAGGAGGAGCTGAACCGGATACGGACCGAGCAGGAACAGTCACTCGCACGCTCGCAAGCCGCTTTGATCCAAGCCAGCGCCCAGGCGGCGCAAGCACTCCAAGAACTGGCTGAGGTTCAGACGGCTCGCTCCGCCGAAGTCGCCGGGCTGCAACGTGACTTGGCCCATGCCGTGAAAGAGGCCCACGAATTGCAGTTGAAATTGGTCCGGGCTCAGGCGCTCTTGGAGGCCAAGGGCGCGCGCTAGAATCAGGCGTAATCCGCGGCGAAATGCCTCGTACGTTCGCCTCGAACAATATTAATTATGCCTAATGTGAGGGCTCTTGCCTTAGTTCTGGTGCCCTTTGCCCTTCCCCTGCCCTTTGCCCGCCAGCCAGTTCGTTGGCGTGTAGGCGGTCACTTCTGAGAACTTCTTGAGGATGCCCTTGTCGAAGGTCGCAACCTCGCAGCCCGCCGAACGCGCATACGCGCAAAGCATCGCGTCGCCAAAGTCGCTGTTCTTCTCCCGGTAAAACTGGAGCGCTTCCACGACCCAATCCGCGTCGGGGGAGTCCACGTTATGAAGCGTCAGGATCGAGATCAGCTTGGGCGCGATGGCGGCGGCGTCCAGATGGTAAAGCCGTTCCAGCACGTAGACTGTCTCCTGGATGGTTGACGCGGGAACCACGAGCTTGACCTTGCCCGCGTGAGCAGCGCGAAAAAGCTCGGTCGCCGCAGCCGATTGCGTCTTATCATCGCCCGTCAAATAGCGGACGACCACGCTGGCGTCGATGGCTATGGGCGCGGCCATTTACACCACCTCCTTCAATCCCGCCGCCCCTGCTTTGGTCACGCCCTTTCGGGCCGCTGCTTTCATCTCCTCGATGGAGTGCGCCACCTTGCCCCTGCCTAATGAGCCGGCCAACGCGTCCACATCCTCGACAAGCTCAAGAATCAGCCGTTTCCCCTCCACAATCTGGTTAACCCGCTGTCCCGGCCGCAGCCCCAGCAGCCGGATCGCCTCGGCGGAGATCGTCGTCTGATAGGCCTTTGAAATCTTTGTTTGCGTCATGTGTAACATAATACTTAGGAAACCTTTTAAGTCAAACAGAACCATTGGCTTTGCGCTGAACATGTTGTTTGTCTAACGTGATTCGGCCGCATCACCTTTCAAAGCCCCTGTCTCGCCCTCGCGCCGTACTGCGCTCCCTCCCTCGCTCTTCGACGACCATCTGCAAGAGTTCCTTCGCCTTTTGCTCAACCTCCACACTGGGATAATTCTCCGGCAGAAACTGCGCGAATCGCCCGATCATCTGATCGCAGTCCATGGCCGGACCTTCCCCGAGGCCCATGAACCTCCCGGACGAGGACCGCAGGGTCTCGGTGAGGGCGTGATCGGGAATCCAGTCCGTGTCGGGCGGGCGGCCATCCTGTGCGGGATAGGAGGTTTCGTTCTCGATGGCTTTCATGTCAGTCATGGCAGACAAGACAACCGACCAGGACGCCGGGATCGCCATCCAACAATTTGCGGAAAGCGATGAACCAGGACTCGTGCTCGAACTCCGGCTTGGCCGTGCCTTCCGAGTAATAAGGGCTGGCCGCGCCCCGAAGCCAGTGCCAGCGAGCGCGGGCGGACATTTCCGGGCAGGAGTTCACGGGCCGGGCGGTCGCCAGGTGCAAACGCACGAAGTCGCCGGCGGTCTGCCAACCCGGCTGAGCCCCGGAAACCTCGATTGGCAATCCACGCCTTATCCACTAACATTTCCCCCTATGCGAACTATACGGGATTCCATGAACTGTTTCCCTTTCCTGGCCCTGATGTCCTTGCTCGCCACTCCGGTGGGGTTGGTCGCCTCGGCCCCGCTGGGCACGGCCTTTACCTACCAAGGGCAACTGCTGCAAGGTTCCTCACCCGCCACCGGCAGCTACGCGCTCCGGTTCACCCTGTTTGATGCGGTGACCAACGGCAATACCGTGGCGGGGCCGATCACGAACAACGCAGTGGTCGTGGCCAATGGCCTCCTCACTGTGGTAGTGGATTTCGGGGCGCCGGTTTTCAATGGCAACGCCGGGTGGCTCGAAATCGCGGCGCGGACCAACGGGACGGGCGCCGCGTTCGTGGTTCTGAGTCCGCGCCAGGCCCTGGCCCCGGTGCCCAATGCGCAGTTCGCCGCCAGCGCGGCAAGTGCGGCCACCGCCTCGGCCGTGTTGTCGGGTTCGGTCTCAGCGGGGCAGCTCAACACCCCCGCCAACCCAGGCGCGGGCCAACTCCTGGTTTATAATGGGACTTCTCTCGCCTGGACCAACCCCGGCGCCGCCTGGCTGCTCGGCGGCAATGCGGGCACGGTCCCCGGCATGAGCTATCTGGGCACAGCGGATAACCAACCGTTGGAACTTAGGGCCAATAATCAGCGCGTTTTTCGTCTCGAGCCTGGCGCAAGTGGGTCGCCCAATGTCATCGGCGGCTCGGTGTCGAATGGGGTCGCCAGCGGGACAGCGGGCGCAACCATTGGGGGCGGAGCCACGAATCTGATCTTGGCTGGGGCGGCGTTGGCCACGATTTCCGGCGGGTACAGCAACGTCATCGTCAACGGCTCTGCTGGCGCCGTCATCGCTGGTGGACATTACAACAGCATTGGTCTCAGCAATCTCGATGCGGTGATTACCGGCGGGGGTTACAACCACATCGGCGACTATGTCTATTCGGGCACGGTGGGCGGCTACGGCAACGCGCTCGGCTGGAATGCCGTTGACGCGACCGTCAGCGGCGGCACTTGGAATAGCGTGGGCGACTCCGCCTACGAGAGCTTCATCGGCGGCGGCGGCGGAAATACCAATCTCGGGCCTTACTCCGTTATCGCGGGCGGCACCAACAATGTGGTCGAGGTCGGCGGCACCTGGAACGTGGTCTCCGGCGGCGCGAACAACTATGCCGGGACCGGTTACGCCCTGACGATTCCCGGCGGGTACTATAACTACATCGGGGCTTCGTCGGACTATTCGACCATTGGCGGCGGTTACGATCACTTCGTTAACGGCGCGCCTTATTCCACCATTCCCGGGGGTAGGGAGGCTCGTACCACCAGCTACGGCCAAATGGCGTACGCCGCCGGGTTCTTTGCCAATTGGGGCGACGCCCAAACTTCCTTGTTCGTGCTGCGCAACCAGACCACCAGTACCGCCCAGACCGAACTCTTTCTCGACGGCAGCGCCAGCCGCATGTTGGTGCCCACCAACGCGACCTGGACCTTCCAAGTCTTAGTGGTAGCCCGGATTTACTCCACCGGCAATTCGGCCTGTTTCCAGGCGAGCGGTGGCGTCAAGCGCCTGACCACCGGCACCGTCTCCTTTGTCGGCACCACAACGCCGACGTTCACCGTCCTCGCCAACGACAATACGGGCCTGGCCGTTCCCACGCTCGTTGCCGATACCGCCAACGGGGCGTTGGACCTCAAGGTCACCGGCTTGAACGCCCAAACCATCCGCTGGGTGGCCCGCGTCCAAACCGCGGAAGTGGGCTTTTAGACTCGGTTTCGGAACATGGCTGGCCCGCCCTCCCCGGCCTGGCCCCAAAAGCCGACAAGGCATCCGGCTTCCCGCTTGTAGCCCCTCTGGCGCAGGCGGGCCAGCACGACGTCCAAGCCGATGTGGACCACCAACTCGCCACCGCGTGCGTAGGGCCTGGCGCCCGCGAGGGCCGGGATCTCGAGGGTGAAGTAACCGCTCGATTCGCTGGCGCGTTTCACGTGCACGTCATGGCGACCAGGCGCGCGGACAGCGTTCCAATTCCGATTAACGCTCAGCGCCTACAGCAACTGATGGCGTAGAGGCGCATCCCAGGCGTAGCTTGGCGCTGTGCCTCCGGAACGGCGGAGAGTGTCATGTCAGGAGTGTTCGGCAGCCGTGCGTTTTTGCGCGAAGTGAAGCCGAATTGCCTCCGCGAGCCGCTGAATAAACCGCGCCGTTGGCGTTATCCTCGCCCCTATGGCTTTGTTTCGAACCCCTCGGCCCGTTCCCCAACAACGCCCGCAATTCCGCCCCGCTCCGCAGCCCGACCGCGCCGTGGGTAGCCGCCACTTTTTCCGAGAGCGCTTGCATGATCCGCCAGATCAACCGCGCCGCCGGGCTCTTCCGGGCCTTCCGACCCTCCAGCGCGTCGTCCTTCGCCTCGGCTGCCAGACTGATGAACCGAGTTGCCCCCAGCAGTGCCTTCGCCAACTCAAAGAAACGGCGGTTCTTTTCGATCTCGACCGTCGCCGCTGCCAACAGGTCTTCCTCGTATCCCGCCAACGGTTGGATCGTGGCCATGCGCCCGTCCAACTCTGCTTGCGTGTGGCCCGCCGCCAGGTAGGCACTCATGACCTTCGAGTTACAAGGGTCGCGCCTGGGCTTCTGCTCGTTCCCTTCCTCCCACGCCTGCAGCTTCCAGTCAGTCCCATCGGCCGTTTCCACCAACCTCACCCGAAAGGTCCCCTTCAGCGTGTCGGCACCGTCGAGCTGTTTCATGATGGGATGTGCGTTTTGCGTGAACAGTTGCCGGCGCCGATTCTTTTGCCTCGGCACCGGGAAGAACGACACCTGCTGGAGCAGCGTGGTCAGCGTTATCTCAACAGGATCCTCCTCGGTATGGTAATGCGCCCTCGAAGGGATATAGAGATATACCGCCTGGGCCAGGGGGAAACGAATCGAACGAACCACGTCGAAGTTGAGGCGCTGCAACTCCGCAATGTGGTTGATGATCCCGTAGAATTCCGGCGATAGCGTGCAACCGTGGAACCACATCTCAAGCTGTTCCGTTTGCGCCAGCTTCGAGTCTCGCCGCCGCCGCGGCCGGTTCACAATGTCCACCCGCTCCAGCAGCCGGTATTGATGCGATATTCCCGTTCTCAGGTCGGTCACCCGGATGTAGGCGTCCATCAGATCGGAGAGATGCGTTCGCACCCGGCTTCCGTTTCGTAAGTCGCTGTTCGCTCGCCGTGCGGGCTAGCAGTTGACGGTTGCCGCACATCGAGTACCCGCGGGCATGTTCAACTTTTTCAAGAAACCGGACCCGGTTCGAGAAGCGCTCGAGAAGCGGCGCAGGAGGCAGAGGCGATGCTTCAGGTCCCGGTCGAGTTGATGGCCATGACCGGGGAGACAATGGCCACCGTGGAGCGGGCGCTGGCGCAGGCGGGGCTGGGAAAGGATTAGAGCCAGGAGGCGCTATTCAGGGAGATCTGCGCCTTCCATGTGAGGATCACCATCAGCGCGATGAACAGGTCGGTAGGGGCCTTCGTCGGCGACGTGGCGGAGGAGGCATACGAGCGACTGGCTAGGTTCCTGGTGAAGACGCTCCGAAGCATATCGGCTGACATGGAGGAGCGCGGAATCCGTGACGCTGCGCTGATATCTGCTCGACGTGTCGCTGGCGCCGGGCGCGGCGGGCGGGGTCCTGGGCGCGCTCTACGCCGTGGAGGAGTTCGGAGGCGGTGATCGCAGCAATGATGGGTCGGGGAGCCGGAAACTGGCGCAGAAAACCCGGCATGTCGAACCTCCCGCGTTCATCGGCGATGAGGACCGAGGTGTCGAGAATCAATCCCATGCGGGCTTGAGCGGCGGCAGGTTGGCGCGGGCGTGCTCCACGTCGTCGGCAAAGGCGGTCGCTTCGTCGGGCGGCAACTTGTCCAGCGCAGGCATTCCCCCCGCACCCCCCTTCCTCCTTTAACCCTTTTTAACTTGAGTCAATTCGAGGCCAGCGGTCGGCCAACTCGGCGCAGTACAAGGCGCAACCCATAGGGTAGAATGCCCCGATCCAGGAGGATTACGACTCGACCCCGAAGACGAGTTTGAGCCAGGATTCCAGCCGAGATTTCCTTGCCACCCCCCGCACCCGTCTGCGATCATCGCGCGATGGTTCTCGTTCTTAGGCAGGGAGTCACAACGGATCGATGAGGACCTCAGCTCCATAAAACCGATCATGAACAATCTGCACCAAGCAAAATGGCAGACTGCGGCGAAGTTGGCCTTCGCCGTGTTGCTGACTTTCGCCGGAGGCGCCCGGGCGGCGCTGGTGATTACGACCACCAACCAGACTGGCAATGTGCCTTTTACCCCCACCTGGACGCCGGCAAAGGACAGTTTGATTGCCGGTCTGGTTCCCAGCACTTCGCTGGGCAATTTCAGCGAGGAAGCCGCCGGTCGAAATATCGTCTCCCTGACCGCGGGCGGCAGTCTCACGCTCACTTCGATACAGAATTCCTCCGCCTCAGGCACGACTTGCGGCCTAAACTACGTGACTTGCGGCGACGGAAGCGGTGCCGGAAGCACGGTCATCTATGCCCTGCCGCCCTCGACCTATGGATACAACCTGACCAATATCACGGTGGACAGCGGGTGGCAGGATAATGGCCGGGACGCGCAAGCTTACACCGTTTATTACTCTACCGTGCTAAACCCGACGGTGTTCACAATGTTGACCTCGGTTAATGACAACCCCTCGGTTTCCGGCGGCACCGCAAGCGCCAATCAGGTGGTGCTCAGCGACTCCGCGGGTGGCTTGATTGCCACCAATGTCGCCGCCGTGATGTTCGATTTCACCTCCCCGAGCTCCGAAAATGGTTACTGCGGCTACGGCGCCATCACCGTTGAGGGAACCGCCGCCATCAATGTGCTGGGGCCGGCCATTGTCATCACGACGTCAAACCAGAACAGCAGCGTGTCGTTTACCCCGACGTGGACCATTGAAACCAACAATCTGATCGCCGGCAAGCTGCCCAGCGCGGTCGGGCCAGGCAACTTCACGATTGAATCCGGAGTCGCTGGGGTGAGTGCCCTGACCGACGGCACTGTTGGGGCGGTTGATAATAAAGCGTCCTATGCCACTTGCGGCTCCCTGGCCGGCCAGTCGCTTACCTACGCGATCGGCGGGGCCAACATCGCCAACCTGGTGGTGTACAGCGGCTGGCCGGATCAGAATCGTGACGGCCAGTTTTATAATGTCTCCTATTCCACCGTATCGGCTCCCACGACGTTTATCCTCTTAACGAGCGTGAATTACAACCCTGGAGTCACCGGCCTTTCGGCCAACCGTGTGGCGATGGCCAGCTACACCGGTGCGCCGCTGGCCACCAATGTCGCTTTTATCAAGTTCGACTTCACCCCCCAAGGCGGCAGTATCGACTACGGATATTCCGGGTATGCCGAGATTGTGGTCGGGGGAGTTGGTCCGCCCCAAGCCGTCCTCCCGACGGCCTCGCCCTCCACCCACTTGTTTGTCGGCGGCTCGGTGGTCCTTTCAGAATCCGCACAAGGCCTTACCCCCTTCTTTTATCAATGGCAGGCGAACGGATCGCTCCTGCCCGGAGCCACCAATAGCTCTCTGAGCCTGACCAATCTGGCCCAAGCGGCATCCGGCAATTACAGCGTGATCGTCAGCAACCGTTACGGCGCGGTCACGAGCCCAGCCCTCAGTTTGTCCGTGACACTCGACACGAATCCACCGGTGGTCGTGCGCGCCTTCAACCTCGGCACCACGTCGATTCAACTGGATTTCTCGAAAACGGTGGAGGCTGCCAGCGCCACGAACCTGGCAGACTATCATTTTACCAACGGCCTGCCCATAACCGCCGCCTTGCTGCCGACCAACAATACGTCGGTTCTGTTAACAGCGGCGCCGGTCGTTTTTGGAAGCAATTACACCCTCGTCCTTAATGGCGTTCGCGACCGGGCCATCCCGCCGAATACCATCGCGACGAACACGCCGGTGAGCTTTACGGCGTCCCCCTTTGCCGCTCTGGACATCGGCAGTCCCGCCATCGCTTCCACCGACATTTATACGGCCACCGGAGTGTCCATCAACGGCGCCGGCACCAACATTGGCGGCACCAGCGACCAGTTCAACTTTGACTATCAGCTCCAGAGCGGACCCTTTGACGTCACGGTACGTTTGGCCGGACTGGGTTTGACGGACCTTTGGGCCCAGGCCGGGCTGATGGCGCGGGCCAGCCTGACCGCAGGCAGCCCGTTCGCCGCCACCCTCGCCACGCCGGGCATGAATGGCGAGGTGTTTGCCGACCGCACCACCACCAACGGCCTGGCCGCCACCGCGGGCAGTTTTCCGGTCAACTATCCCAACACCTGGCTGCGGCTCAGTCGCGTGGGCAATCTGTTCACCGGCTTCGGCAGTTACGACGGACTCAACTGGACCCCATTGGGCACCGTCACCATAGCGCTCCCGGCCCAGATTTATCTGGGTCTCGCGCTGGCGAGTCATACCCCCAACCAACTGTCCACCGCGCGGTTTTTGAATTACGAAGCCACGCCAACCAATTCCGTGGTAGCCCCCATCCCCAACCCCCACGACGCGATCGGGCCGAGCAGCCGGATGACGCCGGTCGTGTTCTCCGAGATCATGTGGAAGCCCGCGCCGCGCGCGGATGGCAAGAACCTGGAGTATCTGGAAATCTACAATTCCAACCCCTGGTTTCAGGACCTCAGCGGATATCGAATCACCTGCGCCGACATGAATTACACGTTCCCGGCGGGATCGACTCTTCCCGGCGGCGCCTATCTCGTCATTGCCGCCGTCCCGGCGGACCTTCAGAGTGTTTATGCCATCACGAATCTGATCGGGCCCTACACGGGCAGCCTAAAACACTCCGAGACGCTGCAATTGCTCGATGAACAGAACAATGTATTGCTAACGGTGCCTTATACGGATGTCTCTCCGTGGCCGGTTGCCGCCGATGGAACGGGGCATTCCCTGGTCTTGGCTAACCCCACCTTCGGCGAAGGCGACCCGCGGGCCTGGGACATCAGTGATGCGGTGGGCGGGTCGCCGGGCCAGATGGACGCCTTCACCCCCAGTCCGTTGCGAAATGTAGTCATCAATGAAATCCTCCCGCATTCGGAAAACCCCGCCCTGCCCCAGTTTATCGAGCTGTACAACCACAGCACCAACCGCGTCGATCTTTCGGGCTGCATTTTGACGGATGATCCGACGACCAACAAGTTTGTGCTCCCCTCCGGCACCGTGATCGGCCCAGCCGGCTTCATTTCCTTCACGCAGCCGCAATTTGGCTTCACCCTCAACGGGGCCGGCGGGACGCTGTACTTCATCAAGCCGGACGGCAGCCGCGTTTTGGACGCTGTGCAGTTCGCAGCGCAGGCGAACGGTGTTTCCTATGGGCGATGGCCTGATGGGGCGAACGATTTCTACGCCTTCACCACCAACACGCCCGGGACGAACAATAGCAACATCGTCATCGGGGATATTGTGATCAATGAACTGATGTATGACCCCATCAGCGGCAATGACGACGATCAGTTCATCGAGCTCTACAATAAGGGGACGAACGCCATCAATCTGGCCGGGTGGCAATTCACGTCCGGCATCACCTTCACTTTCCCCAAGGTGACGATGGTGCCGAATAGTTACCTGGTGGTGGCCAAAAACCTGACCAACTTGTTCGCCAAATATACGAATCTGAACAGCGGAAACACGGTAGGCAATTATGGGGGCACGTTATCGCACAGCGGCGAACTGGTGGTCTTATCGATGCCGCAGACGCTTTACACCAATACGGCCATCCTGGTGGCGGAAGACCAGGTGACTTATGGCGCGGGCGGGCGTTGGGGCGAATGGTCCTCCGGCGCTGGCAGCAGCCTGGAACTGATCGATCCGCGTTCGAATCACCGGCTGGCGGCCAATTGGGCGGACAGTGACGAGTCGCAGAAGTCCTCCTGGGTGGACATCGAAACCACCGGCGTGCTGGATAATGGCCAGAACTATGGTGCCTCCATGGATTACGCCCAGATCGGCCTGCTGGATGCCGGGGAATGCCTGGTGGACAACCTCGAAGTGGATTACAACGGAACCAACTATGTTTCGAATGGCACCTTTGAAAACAGCTTAGGCCTGTCCGCTTGGTCCCTCCAAGGCTGCATGACCTGCTCCAGCCTCGAAAACAGCGGGTATCAAGGCGGTCATTCCCTGCACATCCGCTGCACCGACCGGCTCTGGACCGGAAACAACTCCTGTGAAGTCGCATTGAATCCCAACTCGATGGCGGCCGGTCAGACGGCCACCTTGCGTTACCAGGCGCGCTGGCTGCACGGCTGGCCCGAGCCGTTGCTGCGTTTGAATGGCAACTGGCTCGAGGCGACGGCTGCGATGCCCGTGCCCGCCAACCTCGGCTCCCCCGGCATGCCCAACAGCCGCTATTCGACCAATACCGGCCCAGCGATTTACAGCGTCACACATACGCCGGCCATGCCGGCGGCCAGTCAGCCGGTGGTGGTGCTTGCCCACCTTCATGACCCCGATGGAGTGCAAACCCCGACGCTTTATTACCGCCTCGATCCGGCGACGACTTATACCGCGGTGCCCATGAATGACCGTGGCACCAACGGTGACGCCATCGCAGGCGACGGTGTTTTCGGCGCGACGATTCCAGGACAGGCCGCCAATCAAATCGTCGCGTTTTACCTTTCGGCCACGGACAAGCTCGGCGCCGCGGCCCGTTTCCCGGCCTTGCGTACCAATGATAATGTCGCGGCACCCGAATGCGTCGTCATGTTCGGCGACGGCGCTCCCGGCGGGAGTTTTGGCGTCTACCACCTCTGGATCACGCAGACCAACGTGACTCGCTGGGCCAACCTGGGCAACCTGAGCCGGGATTGGAATAACGATTGCACTTTCGTCAATGGCAACCGCGTGATCTACAATGTCGGCGGGCGTTTCAGCGGCAGTCCGGCTCATCAGCAATATGACACTCCCAACGGCAGCCTGTGCGCTTATGAAGTCAAGTTTAAGGAAGACGACCAGTTTCTGGGCACCACCACGCTGAAGAAGCTGCACCAACCGGGCAATGGGCCGGGTGACGACCCCAGTCTCCAGCGCGAGCAAATCGCCAACACGTTTTTGCGAGCCCTGGGCGTGCCTTGGCTCAATCGCCGCTATGTAGCCGTCTATGTCAATGGCAACCGCCGACTCAGCCTGATGGAAGACGCGCAGGTGCCGGACAGTGATCTGGTCAAGGAACATTTTCCGAATGATTCCGGCGGCTACCTCTATAAAATGCAACCCTGGTTCGAGCTGGCTCCCTTCCTTTCCGGTTACACGATGGGGGCTGACAACCTGTCCTGGTGCACACTCAACAACTACACCACGACCGGTGGCGTCAAAAAGCCGGCTCGTTATCGCTTTCAATACGAAATGCGCCGGACCGCCGACTCGTACAGCGACTTCACCGATGTTTACTCGTTGATCGATGCGGCGAATTCTTATAGCACGCCCAATTATGTGGCCAACATGGAAAACATCGCGAACATGGAGAACTGGATGCGGGTCTTCGCGGCCAACCATGCCGCCGGCAATTGGGATTCCTTCGGCGCGCAGAACGAGCAGAACCTCTACGGCTACATGGGCACCCAGGGAACCAAATACTCCCTGCTGATGTTCGACTTCAACATCTCCCTAGGCCTCCTCGGGGAAGGTTACACCTCCTGGGGCCCGGGGCAGAACTTATTCTATGTCAACCCGTCTGATCCTTACATGGCTGACCTTTATAGCACACCGGTTTTTCAGCGCATGTATTGGCGGGCGTTGCAGGAATTGGTCAACGGGCCGCTCGATACCGCCAACAGCGGGCCTTTGCTCATGGCCAAATACAACGCCTTTGTCGCGAACGGCCTTACCGTCGAAAATCCCACCGGAAGCCTCGAACCGTGGCTCGCCCAGGCGCAAAGCAGCATCGCGTCGCAGCTCGCCGCGGTCAACCCCGTCAACTTCTCGGTCAATCCCGGGGTGACCCTCAGCAATAATGTCGCCTACGTCACCGGTCAGGCCCCGGTCAATGTGGCCACCGTCTGGGTCAACGGCGCGGCCTATCCGCTGACCTGGACCAGTTTGGCGAACTGGAGCGTCGGTGTGCCCTTGGCCAACGGGACCAATCAGTTGAGCGTCTTGGGCCTGGGTATCAACGGCCAGCCCATCCCGGGCGCCAGCAACATCGTCAGCGTGGTCTACCAGGGAACCAACGCTTCGCCGGTGGGCCAGATTGTCCTCAACGAAATCATGTACGCGCCGACGGTCAACCATGCGCAGTTCGTCGAACTGTATAACCGCTCCACCAACACGGCGTTTGATCTCTCGGGCTGGAAGTTTTCGGGCCTGGCCTATGCTTTCCCGAACGGCTCCATGCTCGCGCCAACCAATTACCTGGTTCTGGCCGCGAATAACGCCGCATTCGCCGCCGCTTATGGCGCGACGAAGCCGGTGTTTGACACCTTCAGCGGCACGTTGTCCGCGAGTGGCGAAACCCTCACGTTGACCACTTCCAGCAACGTAACGGTAGCCAAGGTGAAATACGCAGCCCAAGCACCATGGCCGGCCGGTGCCAATGGATCCGGGGCGGCTTTGCAACTGATTGACCCCCACCAGGACAACTGGCGGGTGGGGAATTGGGCCGCCGTGTCCACCAACACACCGGGCGCGTTCAATAGCGTCACCGCCTCCTTGGCGCCGTTTCCACCGCTGTGGATCAACGAACTGCAGGCCGACAACCTGACCGGCATCACCAACCGCGCCGGTCAACACACCGGCTGGCTGGAGCTTTACAATCCCAGCACCAACCTCGTCTCCTTGAGCGGACTCTACTTGGCCAACAACTACACCAACCTGCTGCAATGGGCGTTCCCAGCCACTGCCAGCATCGGCGCCGGCCGGTTCCTGGTCATTTTCGCCGACGCGCTGACCAACCTGTCGACAACCAACGAACTGCACACCAGTTTTCCCCTGCCCAGCGGTTCCGGCTCGCTGGCATTAACCCGCCTCGCTGGGAACGGCCAGCAGCAAGTCCTGGACTATGTCGACTATCAAAACCTCCATCCAAATAATTCCTACGGCTCCTTCCCGGACGGTCAGAGTTTTGACCGCCAGGAGTTTTTCCAGGCGACTCCCGGCGCTGCCAACAACGGCACCGCCGTACCGGCAGCGTCGTTTGTAAATTATACCTCGCCCGGCTCCATCTATACGCAGAACTTCGATGCTCTGCCCAATCCGGGGTCAACTTCGGTGGACAGCGCCAATACAGTGACCATCAGCGGTGTCACCTATTCCCTGGCCAATCCCTATGACTTCGCCTACCCCGCCCTGGCCGGCGGCAGCAGCGGCGGGTTGGGCCTGCCGGCCTTGGCCGGCTGGTATGGCACGAGTGTTTTGGAAGCCCGGTTTGGGGCCTCGGACGGCGACCAGACGGCGGGCGGACAGAACAGTTTCGGTCCGGCCGGCGGTTCCAATCGCGCCCTGGGTCTGCTGGCGACCAGCAGCACGGGGGCAACCGCTTTCGGGGTCCGGTTCCTCAACGGCACGGCCGCCACTTTGAACCGGCTGAACGTGCAATTCACCGGCGAACTCTGGCGTCAGTCCGACAAACCAAAGACCTTGCAATGTTATTATTTCGTGGATGCGACCGCGACCAATCCGTTTCCAGCCACTGCGACCGCATTTCTACCCGCCTTGAATGTGAGTTTTCCCACCCTGTCCGCCGCTTCGGGCGGGGTGGCGGTGGACGGCACCTCGGCGCTCCATCAGACCAACCTGAGCGTGCTGGATCACACCATCACCAACTGGCCGCCGGGTGCGGCCTTGTGGCTGGTGTGGCAGATGACCGATTCGACCGGCAAGGCCCAGGGACTGGGGATTGATAATATGAGTTTCTCGGCCAGCGTTCCGCTGCCGGTGCCGTTGACCGTGCAGGCTGCCGGCACCAACCTGTTCCTCAACTGGCCGGGCGTGGCGGGTCAAACCTATCAACTCGAATACAAAAACAATCTCACGGACCCGACCTGGACACCGCTGGGCAATCCCGTCACGGGCACCGGCGGCACACTCGCGCTCACCCTAAATACTGGCACATCGCCCCAACGGTTCTTCCGCCTGCGTTTGGTGAATTAGACCAGAACTGCGACGCGGAGATGCTAGTGGGACCGGGACTCTCGATTCGGTTGGGTTCGCCGCAGAAGAAGGCCGTTGCCGGCTGCTTTTGCAACCAGCCCAGGAACTTTTGAAATTGGGCGTCGGCCAGGGTTCTTTCGACGAACTTGAACTCGCCGCGCAATTCGTTGTGGGCCCGGGTTTAGTGGATGAAATCGTCGCCGGAATGGCAGGTCGGCACGACCTTCTTGCCGGCTCCGCAACCTGTCACAACCGGGTGACCCCGCGTTGGAATCACCCGATTACAGAAGGGTGTCCCGCGGTTCGATTACCAACCGGCAACAAAAAGCCCCCGGGCGGCGAACCGCCCGGGGGTGTCCCCATCACCTTCGTTCCTAGAAGTTCAGGACCAGGACGCCAGCCGAGTCGGCCTGATGGCCGCTGGCGGCAGGCACAAGGCTGACCGCAAAGCCGCCGGCGAGGGCGCTGGTGCTCACGCCGTAGTAGGCGCCCGGTGTCAGGCCGGTCACGAAGTGGTTCACGACGGTGGCGGGAACCGAATAGGTCACCCCGCTGAAGCCGGCATAGGCGTCAACCATGAACAGAACCGCCTCGTTGCCGAAAACGGCGCCGTCCATGGCGGCGCCCAAACTACTGTGGAACAGCGTCGCCACGTCGGGAGTGCCGGTCGCGTCCGTGCCCTGGA
>Ga0316232_1001699_pt1 | contig 25722 bp, 25 predicted proteins | sample TBHtaG_FD_206006 | JGI IMG/M metagenome (GOLD analysis project Ga0316232, IMG submission 206006) | Freshwater microbial communities from Trout Bog Lake, Wisconsin, USA - TBH18025_13 | ecosystem: Environmental > Aquatic > Freshwater > Lake > Hypolimnion/Profundal zone | place: USA: Wisconsin... | reverse complement strand
CCGGGCCAAGCTGCGGGCAAGGATCCGGACCAGCGGGTTGCCGCTCGCCCGGACCGAACGCGCGCCCGCCCAGCGGTGGTACAGACCGTACAGCCTCGTCACAGCACCAATCTCACCACGCCGTTCTCTCATCCGCCTCCGCCGCCCCGAACCGAGTCCGGGGCTCGCCTCAGGCCGGTTCCCGATCAGCGAACGCTACGGACCCGTGGCCGGGCGACGGAAGCGTCCGGTTCCGCGGGGTGCACGAGCGGTCGGCCCTTCGGGGCTCGGACGAGCTTCCCAGCGCACGGTCGCTCTCGTGATCGGCTTCCGCGTCGAACGAGGGCTTTGTCGCGGGCCATCGCCCTAACGGAACGTGCGGGCCGGGTAAACATGACGGTCTCGTCCGCGCCGATCCGACCGGCCACCTGCGGGCCCGCGGGACGCGCGTCGCCGGATCCTCACTCCCGACGGAGGCCCTGCCCGCGTCATCCGCCGGCGGGAAGGCTCAAATCAGATCTGATCGCCACGTGATATCGTCCCGGACCACGCGGGCCGGATTGCCGGCCACGACGCAATGCGGGGGCACGAGCCCGGTCACGACGGCATGAGCGCCGATGACCGCGTTGTCGCCCACCGAGGCGCCCTTCAGAAGGGACGCCTGATTGGCGATCCAGACATGATTGCCGACGCGGACAGACCGGGCCGGGTTCAGCCGAGCCCCGGTTTCCCGATCGACGATCGAGTGGAAATCGCTCGTCGTCATCCAGACCCCGGCCGCGATCGAGCATTCCGTGCCGATCTCGATCGTCTTGGCTTCGATCAGATGGAGATGGACCAACCCGGTGAAGCCCGTCCGATCGCCGATGCGAAGCGCCGAACTCGGGCCGATATAGATGTTGGCCATCCCGAGCCGAACATTCTCCCCCACATCGAACCGGCAATTCGATTCGAGGACAATGTGCATATCCTTGTCCGAGACGCAGCCGCGACCGATCCGGACGTAATTGTTGTTGCCGTTGATATAAATTTTCCCGGCCTGATTTTCCTGATCTCGGGCATCAATATCGACGATATTATTTTCCCCGTTATCAATGATATTTAATTGCATCGTGTGTCCGACAGCGTTCGTGTGTGCGTGTTCGCCCACTCCAGGGCAGCTGCGGCCACAGCTTCGACGACCACCATAACTATCATGAAGCTCCCATCTTCGATCCGATTAAGGATGGAATCGATTGGATGGAAGTCGGGGATTCACGATCTTAAATAATGCGTTGGCGGTTTCTGACTTGACGGACGCATTTCCCAATGTGTCTAGGCCATCGCGTGCCCAAATTGCAACCGCGCGATCGCCCAGCAAACGCCGATTCGGATGGCGTCGATCCGGCTTGTGCGCTGTTGACGTTGGCATAGGCCTATGACGTATGACCGGCATCTGAAGTGACATTTAAGCATGAGGCCGTCCTGTGAGCGAGGACAACACCCTGACGAAGGCCCTGGTCGACGTTCGCGCGCGCAGGGCTGCCCTTCAGGGCGATTATGATCGGATCGCGGCGGAACTGACGAAGCTCCGTGCCGCGGAAGCCGCTCTGACCTCGATCGTGGAGGGTGTTCCGCTCGAGGACAGCGCCGTTCATTATCTGTCGGACAGCCCGCGCGCCTCCGCCGGTGAGCGCGCTTCGCATCCGCTGGGCGGCCGGCGCGGCGCCCGCGGTCCGCGGGCGAACTCGGCCAAGGGCCGCCTGAAGGCGCTCCTCGGTACGGCGGGGCCGCAAGGCCTGTCGCACGCCGAGATCGCCGAGCGATTGTCCGACGTCGCGCCGAACACGCTCAACACGTACCTGAGCATGATGGTGACCGGTGGCGAGGCTGTCCGGAAGGGAGACTTCTTCTCGGCCCCTGCGGATTCGACTCCCGACCCCGATTCGATCGCAGACGACGCAGGCGATGCGGCCGACGATCAGGAAACCGCCGCGGACGCGTGAGCGCAGCGATCCCTCCAAGATCGACGAACCGTCAGAAGCGGTCTTCGCGACGCCATCCCGCGTGGCTCGCGACTGGTCCGCGAGCCTGTTACCATACGCAGGCCGCGCGGTTGAGGCGGCTTCATCAGAGGCGATCCGCCATGCGGTCGATATTCTTGCTCTGCGCCGTCCTGCTGCTGCCGAGCGAGGCATGGGCGGCCTGCCGGTGTGCCTGTGTCAAGGGCGTGATGCGTCCGATCTGCCAGCAGACCGACCTGGTCGAACCGATCTGCCAGGGCCTGTGTGAGGATTCCGTCCGACCCAGCAGGCTCGTGGTGCCGTTCGGCGGCGGTCTTCAGGCGGTCAATCCGGTCCAGCCCTTCGATCCCGCGCCCGGTGGCCTCGTCCAGCAGGATCCCAATCTCAATACCGACACGCGGGGCAACCCGCTCGGTACCGCCGGCGTCCAGGGCGGCACCGACGCCCTGTCCAGCTCCGCGGGAGCGGCGGGGGCGGCGACGGCGCGCTGACGCCGGTGCGCGTGCCGTTCGGCGGCACCGGTACCGGTCAGGGCGACGACATCCGCCGGATGATCGGCAGCATCAGGGTGCTGGGGTCCGCGGCCGGGACCGGGAAGATCGTGGCGGTCTGGTCCGTGCGCATCCGCGGTAGCCGCTCGATGACGGTTCTCAGATTCGGGATGGTCTTCGCCATCGTCGTCGCGAGGGTCTCGCCCGCAATCTTCGCCATCACGTATTCCAGGGTGTCGCGGGGCGCCTCGTCGATGGCGGTGGTCGAGGGATAGAAGGCCGTCAGCGCCCGCCCGCGCGCGCGGCTGAACTGGCACAGCGCGTAGAAGGCGTAATTGTAGATCCGCATCATCTCCTCGAAGCAGGCCGGCTCGAACGGCGCGCGCTTCTGGCGGAAGATGCGGGGCGTCGCGAAGTGGTAGAGCTGAGACGGGTCGATCTCCAGCGACCCGAGTTGCTCGGCGACTGGCTGCCCGGCGTCGTACCGGAGGACCTGGCAGCGCCCGCCGCCGTCGCGGATCTCCCGGGCCACCGCCTCCGCCGCCTCCGCGCCGGACGCGTAGGTGATGCAAACCGCGCCGCCCCCCGCGGCGATCAGCTTGGCCGTCGCCGCGCCGAGCCCCCGCGAGCCGCCGACGATGAGGGCGGACACGTCGGAGAACGCGCCCGGCTGCACCAAAGCCGCGAGGTCCCGCAGGGTCTCCTGCTCGACCGAGCGCGGGCGGACGAAGCCCTCGACCCGCGCTTCAAGGCCCGGTCCGTCGGCCGTGATCGTCACCGACTGGAGCATCGGCTGGAACCGCTTCACCGCAAAAGCGAGGCTCGCGCCTTCGGTCTCGCCGGTGAGGGTCGCGTCGATCTTCGAGAGGATCGAGTGCAGCCCCGGCACGAACATGCCGACCAGGGTGGAAAGGCTGCCCAGGGCCGCCACCCGGTTCGGCCCGATGGCGCGGGCGAGGCGCGGCGCCAGGGCGGCGATCGCTTCCGGATCGGGGAGCCTGAACGCCCCGGTCAGACCGGTCATCGCCGCTGGATCGACCACGACCGGCTCGGACGGGATTGCGGCCTGCGCGGCCTTGACCGGTTTGGCTGGCGGTCGCTCCGCGGCGAAGGTGGCCTGGATCGTCAGGGCGCGGACGCCGTCCACCGTCAGGGACAGGCGCATCTGCTGCGCGCCCGCCTCATGGATCGTCACCGCGGTGCGGTCTCCGACCAGCACGAAGCGCTCGAACCGCATCTGCAGCGTCGCGAGCCGTTCGAGCGGGTGCAGGGTCGCGCAGGCCTCGAGGGCCCAGAGCGCCGCGTGGACGCCGTGGACGACCCGCTCGCCCGCCAGCGTCCGCCGGGCCACCCGCGCATCCATGTGCATCGGGTTCACGTCGCCGGTGGCCTGGGCGAACGCGATCTGGTGCGCCGCGGTCCAGACGCGCACCATCGCGGGACCGTCGTCCGGATTGGTGTGGTCCATGGCGAAGCTCCTCGTCGAGCGCCCTGCCCCGGGTCGTCGCGGCCGGATCCCGGGCTCAGCCCCTTGCTTTATGAGAGGGGATCTCGCAAGAGGACGGCGCTCGTACGCACTGTACGCACAGGAAGGGGCCGGTCGTTCGCCGGAGGGCAGGTATCCGTCGGGGTGCCTCAAGGACCGGTATCGAGGATGACCACGGCTCGCGCCCTCTCGATCGGCTTCGTCGGAAACGTCGTCACCAACCCGTTCGGGAAGGTGGCGGGCCGGCTCGCGGATCTGGCGGCGGTCTCGGCCGAGCATTTCCCGATCGGGCAGATCGAGCAGGTCCTGGCGGGGCCCGCCTCCGTCGACGTCCTCGTCGTGCATCTCGACCATCGCTGGTTCTTCGACGTCGCCCCGGACGCGGCGTCCGTCGCACGCGCGCGCGGCCTCGCCGAGCTGGTCGCGGCCCGGCTGGCGCGGGGGCCCGGCACGATCATCCTCAACACCGTGCCGTTCGTGCCGGTCTCGTCGGTGGAGAGCGACCTCCACGATCAGCTGGAGGCCCTGGCCCGGATCAACGCGGTGCTGTTCGATCTCGCCCGGTCGCAGGAGCGCGTCAGCGTCATCGATGCGGCCGGTGCCTTCGCGATCCTCGGCTTCGCCGGCGCCTTCCGCGAGCGCAACCGTTACATGTACCAGATGCCCTACGCCCCGGCGGCCGTGGACGCGCTGGTCGAGCGCTACGCCGACGCGGTGGCGGCCCGGCTGCGGGCCCGCCGCAAGGTGGTGGTGGTCGATGCCGACAACACTCTCTGGGGCGGCGTCGTGGGCGAGGACGGGGTGGAGAACCTGGAGGTCGACAGCGACTATCCGGGGATCGTCCACACGCAGCTCCAGCGTCAGCTGCTGCGCCTGAAGGGCCTCGGCATCCTGCTCTGCGCCGTGACCAAGAACAACGACGAGGATTTTCGCGGGGTCTTCGCGCAGCGCGCGATGCCGCTGCGCCTCGACGATTTCGTGGCCTATCGCAGCAACTGGTCCGAGAAGAGCGAGAATATCCGCGACCTCGCCGCGACCCTGAACCTCGGCCTCGACAGCTTCATCTTCCTCGACGACAACCCGTTCGAGATCGAGGAGGTCCGCGCCCGGCTCCCCGGCGTCGAGTGCCACCTGTTCGATCGGACGCGGCCCGAGCAGGCCATGGCCCTGCTCGACGGGATCGCCTCCCTGCGCGCCCGGAACGTGACCGCGGAGGATCTGGCCAAGACCGACCAGTACCGGGGCGAGGCGCAGCGGCAGGAGCTGCAGCGCTCGGCCGCCTCAATGGACGAATACCTCGCCTCGCTGGAGATCCGCGTTCACATCGCCCGCAACAATCCGGGCGCCCTGCGGCGGGTCACGCAGCTGATCAACAAGACCAACCAGTTCAACCTCACCACCCGGCGCTACACCGAGGACGAGGTCGCCACCGCCATGCAGGAGGGCAGCGTCTACGCGGCCCGGGTGGTCGATCGGTTCGGTGACATGGGCATCGTCGGCGTCGCCATCGTCCGGAACGGCGCCCTCGAGACCTTCCTGATGAGCTGCCGGGCGCTGGGGCGCCGCATTGAGAGCCAAGTTCTGCGCCACGTGTGCCAGCAGGAGGCCGATCCGGAGCTCCGGGCCCAGTATCGCCCGAGTGCGAAGAACCGGATGGTCGAGACCTTCTTGGACGAGAACGGGTTCGCGCTCCTCGGCTCTGGCCCCGAGGGCAAGGACTATCGATTGACCCGAGGACCGGATGACACCGCCTACATCCACATCGTCGCGGAGTGAGGGCGCGGCCGCCGCGGCCCGCACCACCCTGGACCGCCTGATCGAGACCTGGGGCCGCCCGGAGCTGAGCGCACTCGGCCCGGAGGACGACCTGTTCGACAAAATCGACTCCTTCGCGGTGGTGGAACTGCTGCTCGAGACCGAATCCGAGGTCGAGAAGACCGTGGGCCGCTACGTGCCGCTCGCCGACGAGAGCATCCTCGACAGCACCCGCTCGCCCCTGCGGCGGCTGCAGGGCTGGTTCGACTACGTGGCGGACGCGGTCGCCCGTGGCTGAGCTGCGCTTCCGGAATGCCGGTCTCGCCGGCCTCGTCACCACGGTCGGCGGCCGGGCGCTGGCCTTCGACGCGGAGGCGGCCTCTCTCGGCATGGCGCCGGAGGAGGCCCAAAGGCTCAAGCGCGCGATGGGCTTCAGCACGCGCCACGTGGTCGTGCGCGACGACACGACGACGGCCGATCTCTGCCTGCATGCCGCCCAGAACCTCCTCGCCGGCCTCGACCTGCGGCCGAAGGATCTCGACGGGCTGATCCTGGTCACGCAGACGCCCGATTACAGCTCGCCCTCGACCGCGATCAGCCTGCAGCACCGGCTCGGGATGCGCACCGACACGCTGTGCTTCGACATGCGGCTCGGGTGCAGCGGCTTCGTGTACGGGCTCTCGGTGGCCTACAGCCTGGTGGAATCGGGCCTGAACCGGATCCTGCTCTGCGTCGGCGACGTGGCGAGCCGGATGGTCGCCAGGGACGACCGGAGCATCACGCCGATCATGGGCGATGCGGGCGCCGCCATCCTGATCGAGCAGCGCGCGACCGAGAGCGTGTTCCAGCTCCACAGCGACGGATCGGGCGAGAAGGCCCTGTTCATCCCGCATAGCGGGCTGCGTCGGGATGCCGAGGATGCCGACAAGCCCGCCACCATGCATATGGACGGCGCGCAGGTCTTCAATTTCTCGCTCAAGCGCGTGCCGGGACTGATCACCGACATCCTGGCGGCCGCGGGGCTGAAGCCGGAGGATCCGGATTTCTACGTCCTGCACCAGCCGAACAAGTATATCCTGAAGAACCTGCAGCGGCGCTTAGGGCTCGACGACGGCAAGCTTCCCTCGGGCACGCAATCCGTCTACGGGAACCAGAACTCCGCCTCGATCCCGGGCACGATCTCGGGTTTCCTGGCGGAGGATTTTTCGCACCGGCCCCTGCGCGCGGTGCTGGCGGGGTTCGGCGTCGGTCTGAGCTGGGGCGCCTGCGCGCTCAGCACCGACCGGATCTACGCACCCCCGGTCCTGAAGTTCGAGGAGACGGCGTGATGACCGAGGCTGGGTTCCTGGACGAGCTCGGCGCGATCCTGGATCAACCGGGGCCGCTGGCGCGTGGCCAGGCGCTCGGCGAGATCGAGACCTTCGACTCGCTCGGCATCCTCAACATCATGGCGCTGTTCGACACGCTGGGCCTCGAGGTCGAGCCGGCGCGGATCGCGGAGGCCGCGACCACCGACGACCTCCTGGCCATGGCCGGCACGAAACTGGCCGCCTGAGACCGGGCGATGGCGGATCCAGCGGGTCATATCCTCGTCGTCGGCGCCAGCAGCGGCATCGGCCGGGCGGTCGCGGAACGGTTCGCCGGACAGGCTTCGGTCACCGCCCTCGCCCGGCGGGCGGACAAGCTGGCCGAGCTCACTGATGCGGGGATCGCGACCGTCGCGGCCGACGTGACTGACCTCGCGGCGATTGGCGGCGTGCTGCAGGCTGCGGTCGCCGAGCGCGGTCTGCTGACCGGACTCGTCTATTGCGCTGGCGTTCAGCTCATCAAACCCATGCGCAGCCTCGGCGTGGACGAAGTTGAGCGTCTGTACAAGACGAACCTCGTCGCCCCAACCCTGTTCGCTGCCGCCTTCGGCAATGCCCGGATCTCGACCCGGGACGCGGTGTTCTGCGCCGTGTCGTCGGTCGCGGCCCAGCGCCCGGAGCCGGCGATCGTTCCCTACGCCGCCTCGAAGGCGGGGCTTGATGCGCTGATCCGCGGTCTCGCCCGGGAACTCGCACCGCGCCGTGCGGTCGGCGTCGCGCCGGGGTGGCTCGACACCGAGATGACGCAGGCCCATGCCCGCCTCTACGGCGACGAGTTCAAGGCCGCGCTGGAGAAGCGGAGCCCGGCCGGCGCAGCGACGGTGGACTCGGTGATCGATGCCATCGCGTTCCTGATGTCGCCGCAGGCGCGGCATGTGACCGGCGAGATCCTGCGGGTCGACGGCGGGGCGACGCTCTGATGGAAGGCTGCCGGTGACGTCCGAGACCAAGCGCCTGGCCCTGATCGGCGGCGGCGGCTTCTCCAAGGAGATCGCCGAGGTCGCGCAGCTCTGCGGCTACACCGTGGAGGCGACCTATTCGAGCCAGCCGAGTGCCCAGGTCGGAACCTACCGGGGCTATCTCGACGAACTCCTGGCCGACCGCGCGGAGTTCGCCGGCGTGGCGCTCGCCGTCGGCGGCGTGAGTCGGGCCGCGATCCAGGCGCGCGCCGAGATCATCGCGTGGCTCGATCGGCACGCCCTCCCCTGTCCGCCCCTGGTCTCGCCGCATGCGATCGTCAGCCAGGGGGTGGCGCTGGGCGCCGGGGCGTTCGTGGCCCATGGCGTGATCGTCAACGTCGATGCCCGGCTCGGCCGCTTCAGCGTCGTGAACACCGGCGCCATCATCGGTCACGACGCGGAGATCGGCGACAACACGACGATCTCGCCGGCGGCCTTCATCGGCGGCCGGTGTATGATCGGCGCGGATGGTCTGGTCGGGCCGCTCGCGAAGGTGCTGCAGGGGCTCAAGGTCGGCGCGCGGGCGATGATCGGCATGGGGTGCACGGTGCTGCGCGCGGTGCCGGATGATGGGGCGGTTTGGCCGAGGCCCGACAATCCGATCGCTGCGGATCGCGGTTGAACTGATTTGAGCCCAGATGATCTGCATGTCAGCTCCCTGGCTCGAGTGACTGCCTGCTTTCAGGTTGCGCCCCGCATTACACGGCACTGCCGATTGCACTTCGTGCTAGCTCGCCCAGGCACCGAGCCCCCAACGAACCCTCTCAGTCGATTTAACCACCCGTGCCCATCCGGCTGTGCGCTGCCGGCGATGCGTCGATGCCGATTACCTCTCCGCGCTACTAACCCAACGTCTCAGCGCTTGTGGCTGATGCGATAGGGCGGTGAAGGCCTGCTCATCAGGGAATTTGACGCTTATACGTCGTTCTTTGCCGGCATGCGGCCTGAGATTGGATTTCATAATCAATCGAGTAGCCGCAAAATTCCCGCCGGTTCGGAACAGGGAACTATCTCACTTTAACAGGGATATAATCGCACGCCACAGGGTGCCTGCCAGCTAAAACTTTGGGGGCCATTGAACCCCTCGTCAGTGGCTCTAAATGATCGCCTATGACTGCTACACGCCAGCAAGCCATCCAACTCGTCTATGCGCTCATGTACGGGGCGTCGGAGACGGCGCGTCTACGCCTTGCGCAGCCTGCTCCCCCTCGGCTTATTGCTAGCTTGAGGCGTCTTCTCGACGAGGACCTCGTGCGTGCTCGCGCCAGCCAAGGTGGGGATCCAGCTTGTACCTTGGCATTCTACGATGAGTTGCCAGCTGGGACTGGGTATGAAGTCCAATATACGCCGCACCGCATATTCAACCTCGCTGTGGCGCATGATCTGACCCGCTTCGGCTGTAAGCAGGGGGAGGTCATCAAGCTTATCGCGGCGAATCAATTCAAGCTTAAGCACGTCTTCGACAAGGCGAATGATAGCCTTGAGACGTGGGGGCGCACGAATTTAATCCAATCTGGCGAGGCTGATTCTAAATTATCGCTGCGCCAGAGACGGGAGCAGCTTAAAGTATTCCTGGTGCTGCGTCGGGTCGAGGCTACAGAACATGCGGTTCAATATTTCGGGCCATTGACCAAAGAAGGTGAGCGGCTCGAGCACATCGAAATTCTCGATGGGACACAAGAACTTTCAGAATTTCTCTCTGAGGAGCTGACCGGCGGCCTCTTCGGTGCCTTCGTGGTCGAGCTATCCGAGCTGGCCGTCCGCATCACCGAACTTGTCCAGCAGGTACCGGTGCGCAAGCGCGGGCGTCAGCCATCGAAGCCGCCCGCAAACTGGGGTGATGACGTCGCCCAATTCGGCGTTCGGGATCGCGATCATGAGTGATGAATACGAGATCGGCTACCGCAAACCACCGCGGCATAGTCAATTCAAGCCTGGGACCTCCGGCAATCGTGTTGGGCGCCCACGTCGTTCGAAAAACATCGACACGCTGTTTGAACAACAACTTGATCGGCTCGTCGCCGTCACTCGCGACGGCCGAAAGGCACGCGTCAGCGTGCGCGAAGTGATCATTATGAACATCGTGAAGGCTGCGGCGAACGGTGATGCCCGCGCTCGGGAGCTTGTGCTTCGGCATATGCGCGAATGGGGCCAACCCGACCCGTTCGGGATGAAACCTTATGACGACAATGTCTTAGCCGAACTCGCCGGGACACTCGTCCCAATTGATGACAACGACCAATCGGAGGCGTGAGAATGACGTTCTCACTCCACGAGCGGCTTTATCGCGCCGACCTGGCCTCCTTCACGAAACTCGCTTTCCACGAGTTGTCTCCGCAACACGAGCTCGGCACCACCTGGCACATCGACGTCATGGCTGATGCGCTGCAAGGCTGCCTCGACCGTGGCACCACTCGCCTGATCCTCAACGCCCCACCGCGCAGCCTCAAATCGCATTGCGCCTCGGTCGCGATGGTGGTCTTCGCCCTAGGCCAAGATCCGACGCGCAAGATTATCGTTGTCGCCGGCACGCGTGCCTTGGCCGCGGAGCTGCAACGCCGCGTCGTCACTTTGATGCGTACCCCGCGGTGTCGGGTCCTGTTCCCGCATCTGCGGCCGACCGTGACACCGGGCGAGATCATCCTGCCCCATGGCGGCGGCATTCTGTATCGGGCTGTTGGCCAGAGCCTGATCGGGCGCGGTGCCGACCTCATCATCATCGATGATCCGATCGCGCCGCATCGGGCGCAGGACGAGGCCGCGCGCAATGTCGTCAGCGCTTGGTATGATGCCGAGATCGTGCCGCGCCTGAACGATAAAGCCGGCGGCGCGATCGTCCTTGTTATGCAGCGTGTGCACGAGGATGATCTGATGGCTCACGTCTGCAAAAGTGGAGTTTGGACCAAGGTGGTGCTGCCGGCCATCGCTCTGAACGATGAGGCATGGCGGCTTCATGGGCGGCGGACCGTCCTACGGCGGAAGGGCGAGCTATTGCTGCCGGATCGCGAAGGGAAGGAAACCCTGATCGCAATCTTGCACGAGATCGGCGCCTACAATTTCTGGGCACAGTACCTGCAGCAACCATCCAAAGCGCCTGGACTCGAGCGCGTAGGCTGGTTCTGGGCGCCGCGGCCGTTCGGCTCGCAGTCCGGGATGCCGGTCGGTGGTGCATTCCGCAAGGTCCGCGAGATCGACGCCATTCTGTTCGAGGTGTTCGGCGTCGGCCAACCGCCGCCATACGGGCGCGAGGCGCCCTACAGCGACGCTGAATGGGAGGCGAGAGCGATCGTCCAGCAGCAGCGGCTTGTGGCTGAAGCCCAGGCCGATCGGCACCGGCAGGAAGCGTAGGGCTGCTGATGATTTTCGGAACTCGGGCGGTCGGGTTGGCCGGGGGCCTGGAGACCGCCTGATTGGCGGACGGCGAATCGCGCGAAAGGGAGAGCGGTCATGGGACGTGCGACGCGAGACCGCTTGGGTAGCGCTGACCTTTTGGTCGACTCTCTTCATGGCAAGAGCCGTCGGCGCCGGACTGCCCTCGATCGACCCGCTCCTGCGGCAGGCCGTGTGCGCAACGACTTGGCTCCGAACCTCACCTTGGTTCAGCGCTCACCAGGGTCACTCACGGCGCCGGCCCGCGCGGTGCGTAAGCGCGACATTGCCCAGGTGGAACGCGTGGCCGCCTCCATCCGCGCCCTCGGCTTCTGCGATCCGGTGCTGATCGACGGGCAGGACGGCATCCTCGACGGGTTAGCGCGCGTCGAGGCGGCCAAGCTCGTGGGTTTGAGCGTCATTCCCTGCATCATTGCCGGTCACCTCACGCCAAGAGAGCAGCGCGCTCTGCGGCTGGCGCTCAACCGGCTGCAGGAGCGCGGCAGATGGGACTTGGACGAGCTCAAATTGGAATTCGAGGAACTCGCGCTGGAAGATGGTGCGCTTGATGTGACGGGCTTCACGGACGGAGAAATCGATCAGGTCCTCATGGAGGATGAGCCTGATACCGTCGAGCCCGGCCCGCTGACACCATCGGCGGATGCGGCAGCGGTGGCGCGGCAGGGTGACGTGTTCGTGCTCGGTCGGCACCGGCTGGTCTGCGGGGATGCTCGCGATCCAGCCGTGTTGGCCAAGCTCATGGGGAAGGAACGCGCGCGCCTGCTCCTGACCGACGAGCCTTACAACGTGCCGATCCGCGGGCACGTGACCGGCGGTGAACATCGCGAGTTTGCGATGGCCAGCGGTGAGATGACCGAGGTGGCATTCCAAACGTTCAATTTGGACTGGATCGGCGGCGCCCTGCCCCATCTCATCGAGGGCGGTGTGTTCGGCACCTTCATCGACTGGCGCGGGCTGCACGTGGTTCAGCATGCGGCGGCTGCGTTGGCCCTGTCGCCGTTAAATTTGATCGTATGGGCGAAGACCAACGCCGGCATGGGCAGTTTGTACCGCTCGCAGCACGAGCTGCTCCCCCTGTTCAAGAAGGGCGAGGAGGCGCACGTCAACAACGTCGGCTTGGGCCGAGGCGGGCGCTGGCGCTCGAACCTCTGGACCTATCCTGGCGCCTCGTCGCTCGGATCCAGCTCGCGGAAGGGCCTGCAGGATCACCCGACGGTCAAGCCGGTCGCGTTGCTCGCGGACGCGTTGCTCGATCTCACGGGGCGAGACGAGATCGTCCTCGACCCTTTCCTAGGCTCAGGCTCGACGCTAATCGCGGCCGAGCGGACGGGGCGACGGTGCTACGGCGCCGAGATCGACCCGCGTTACGTCGACCTGATCGTGAGGCGGTACGAGGAGGTGACGGGCGGTCGAGCCGTCCGTGAGACTGAAGGATCGCACCTTGGCCCAGCGGATTGGATTGTTCCGGCACCGTAATGTCGGACTGACCTGCCGACGATGCTCTCAGATTGTGAAGGCCTCGTAAGTCGAAGCGCGCCCACTTTTGCCGACAGCCTGGGCGCGTGAACATCGCCGCCTGCTTCGTTCTCACTGTAGATTGCAATCAATTGCGAGATATGACGCGCAGGTCGCGCATGAAGATTTACGTCGAAAAATGATGTCTGATAGCGATCACGACTGGACTGCTGTAGCCAATGGAGCTTCAATACCCACAGAGCGACGCACCCAGGGCCAAAGTGATAGATTCGGTGAGTCGGAAATCTAAGCTGCCCAGGGCTGGGTTGGCTCTCATTATTACGAACCTGCGCGCGAGGAGCGTTCGCGGCGGTAGGTCGATCGTGTGTGGCGTAGCCGCTGTAACCGGTCGCAGGGACTGGTTCATGCCCTCGGGCTGACGCGGAGTAGCTTGCAAGCCTAAAGGCAGCAGCGTGCGTGCCTCAACCCCGCCGGTCCCAAGGGCCGACAGCGGGGTCGGGTTGGTGGCGGGGCAGGTCCCGCCGATAACTCGGAGCACAGCATGCCTTCCCCTACTCAGGGCCACATTAAGGCCCACTCCTCGGCCCCAGAGGCCTTTTATCCGGCCCCCTGCCCTGCTCGATCCCCCTCAATCGCACATTTGTACTCGCGGCCGTTTGACGAGCCGCGTGTCGCCCTTTTCCTGCTCAGCGCGTGAGGGTGGCGATGTCGAACCGCACCATCTCCTGGGCGGCTCCCCTGCGCGAGTTGAAGGCTGATCGCGCCGTCCGCTCGCCCGTGCGCGAGGAGCGCCTTCGTACGAACGCTGGCCTGCGCGGTAGCCCTGCTCACGCCATGAGTGTCTGGCGCGGACGCTCCGGTCGGCGCTACGTCGTGGTCGTCCAGCCGCTCAACGCTCCCGACCTGGTCGCCGAGCAGGCGGCCGTCATTCTCGCGGTCGCTCGCGACGAGCACGGGCAGGCATCGATCGTCGCGGCTCGCGCCTGCGAGGCTAGCGATCCTGGCTTTCTCGGCTGGCTCGCCGCGTGTGCCGGGCTCGGCGCGCGCGAAATCCACGCCTACCGGCTGGCCGAGACTCGGTCTGACCGAGCCGAGACCGCGGCTGACCTGGGCGGCCCGACCGCGGACACTGCTGCGGGGGCGGCGTGATGGCGCGGCGCGAGTTCAGCAAGGCAGTGCTGCGCGCCGCCTTCGCCCGAGCTGACGGGCGCTGCGAGGGTGCGCTCACGGACGGCGGCCGCTGCCCGTGCGCGCTTCAGGTTGGGCGGTTCCACTACGACCATATCGTCCCGGCCGCGCTAACGGAGGATGCCTCATTGGAGAACTGTCAAGTGCTGTGCCGGCCCTGTCACGCGGCCAAGACGGTTGTGGACGTAGGTGCGATTGCGCGAGTGCGGCGGGTGCGCGACCGGCACGCGGGCATCGTTGATCCGCATCGCCGCCCGCTACCGGGAAGCAAGGCGAGCCCGTATAAGCGCCTTATCGGCGGTCGCGTCGTCCGACGCCATCCGAGCGACCAACAGGAATGACGCAGCTCAGATCGGCTGCGGAGGGCTGATTGATCAGCCCTTACGAGGACCGCGACTTTAATACTGCTATCACGACTGCAAATTCGCGGTGATTAAGCTCGCAACCCACCGTAGCTAATCGGATCCAGACCAAGTATCGCAATATGCTTCAAAGAATATTAGTAGGTGTATCGTCGGTTTGAGAAAGTTGCAATATAAACTCTTTATCAATGAGGCGATTATGATTTATGATCTATAAGATGGGCGAAAGATACGCTTGTCTGTAGTTTATGATGAAATTGAACCTCAAAATTATTATAATACAACTTAAACTTGACTAAGTGCCGGTAGGGTTGTAGCAGCCGGGCAAATTTAGAACGGGACGGTTTCATGACGGGCAAGCGCGCGCTGATCACGGGTGTGACGGGCCAGGACGGGGCGTATCTGGCGCAGTTCCTGCTCCAGAAGGGCTACGCGGTCACCGGCATCGTGCGCCGCTCCAGCCATGCCGGCGTTTTCGACCACCGGTTGAAGTGGCTCGGCATCCTCGACGATGTCGAGCTGATCGACGGCAATCTGCTCGATCAATCCGCCCTGCTGCGGATCGTCCAGACCGCCAAGCCCGACGAGATCTACAACCTTGCCGCCCAGTCCTTCGTGACCTCGTCCTGGCAGCAGCCGCTGCTGACCGGGCAGGTCACGGGGCTCGGCGCTCTGCACATGCTGGAATGCCTGCGCTCGGTCGCCCCGCGGGCGCGCTACTACCAAGCCTCGACTTCCGAGATGTTCGGGCTGATCCAGGAGGAGCGCCAAAGCGAGACGACGCCGTTCTACCCGCGTTCACCCTACGGGGTGGCCAAGCTCTACGCGCACTGGATGACGATCAATTACCGGGAGAGCTTCGGGCTGCACGCCTCGAACGGCATCCTGTTCAACCACGAGAGCCCACTGCGCGGCGTCGAGTTCGTCACCCGCAAGGTCACGGACGCGGTCGCGCGAATCAAGCTGGGCAAGCAGAAGCAGTTGCGGTTGGGCAACATCGACGCCAAGCGCGACTGGGGCCATGCCCGGGACTACGTCGAGGCGATGTGGCTGATGCTACAGCAGGACCAGCCGGACGATTACGTGATCGCCACGGGGCGGACGACGACGGTGCGGGACATGTGCGCGATCGCGTTCAAGCATGTCGGCTTGAACATCGACGATCATCTCGTGATCGACCCGGTCCTGTTCCGACCGGCGGAGGTGGAGGTCCTGCTGGGCAACCCGACCAAGGCAAAGGCGACGTTCGGCTGGGAGGCACAGACCAGTCTGGAAACGCTGATCACCGAGATGGTCGACGCCGACATCAAGCGCATTAATCAACAAACGTAAACTCCTCGTAATCTGTATATTGGATGAATTCAACTAGTAAAGGCATTAACGCCATGCATGATCCTGAAGATGGTTCAAATATTCTGCCCGAAGATTCCGAGCGCGGCCCAATTATTGAATGCGATGAATTGGCCGCGCCGGTCGATGGGCCGTGGTATCTTCAACGCTACGGGGACGTAGCGGCCGCGGGCATGGGAGCGAGGGATCACTATGTGCGTTATGGTCGCGACGAGGGACGCTTCCCGAACGCCTTGGCAGAGGAGCTCCACCGGGTCAGCAGCGCAAGCGCCGCATTGGAGGAGCAATCGATTGGCATCGCGCGACAGCTTCACGAACGCCAGCAACTTGCAAATGAGACCGTCCAGCAACGCTTGGACCAGTTTGCGAAGCAGATCGGAGACATGCGCCAACATATCCCAGCGCTTCTCAACGCTACGGCCAGCGTTCCTGCGCTTGGACATGAGTTCGCCGCATTAAGAGCTGCCCAGGCGAAAGCAGATGAGGGCATACAAATCATCAATGAGCGTCAGTCAACAGCGGAGAAGCGCGAAGATCAATGGTCTACTGCTCTGTATAATCTTGAAACTGCATCTAACGAAAATCGTTCGGAACACGCAAAATTGTGGGAGAACGCGGAAAAGAGCAGGGCCGACCGGGGCAATCTATGGAAATCTGTAGAGGAGGCGACCCGTAGCATCGACGAATTGTGGAGCCGCATCGAATTTGTTCGCAAGGAAATTTTGTATGAGATGCGGTTTGGTGTAGCGGCGCCCGCCGGAACAAAGCCAACGACTAAGATTGTAAGTGAGTCAAAACTCGAAGCGGCACGCCAGTCGGGAAATATTCTCCTCAACCTCGGATGTGGTCAGATCCCGTTGGACGGCTACATCAACGTCGACGCTCGAGAACTTCCGGGCGTTGATATCGTCGCTGACGTAGGTCACCTACCTTTCGACATCAAAAACGTAGATGAAATATCGTCCTTTCATGTCCTTGAGTATTTCTCGCAGGAGCAGCTTCGCCGACTATTGCCTTATTGGCGCAGCCTGTTGCGTTCAAGTGGCAAGTTCCGAGCCGTAGTGCCCGACGGCGAAGCGATGCTCAACTACTACGCAGCGGGCACCTACACGTTTGAGGACTTCCGTATGGTCCTCTTCGGCGCGCAGGAATACGACGGCAATTTCCACTTCAACATGTTTACACCCGACAGCTTGATCAAACTTATGGCGGAAGCAGGATTCTCGGAGATTAGGGTCACAACCAGGGGACGCAAAAAAGATATATCGTACGAATTCGAGATCGTCGCTACGGCGCCGTGATCCATCTGGCGCCTTAAACATCCGGTCAGATCTATCGAATTCTGGAAATGCGGGGAACGAGCGTGAGCGATGCGCAACGAGACACAGAAAATTCGACTCGTCAAGAGCGACGGGTCTCGATTATAATAAATACCGACGGTAGGGCAAAGAGCCTTGAGGCAACATTAAATAGCCTTCAACAGCTCGACTACTCCAATTTTGAAGTCTGTTTAGTCTATGGACCCACAGAAGACGGAACCAAGGAAATTGCCCAGGCTTGGTCAGACAGGCTTAAGATTGCCCATTGCCCGGTCCGCAATCTATCACGATCGCGGAACATTGGTCTTGCTCTCTCGTCCGGTGAGATCGTAGCTTTCCTTGATGATGATGCGATTCCTGAGCCTGAATGGCTCGATCAAGTTATTGCTCCGTTTCGAGATGCGGTAGTAGATGTCTCTGGAGGTTTTCTACTCGATCACACGGGAGTCACATTCCAGTGGCGGTACGGCACGGCAGATCGCCTTGGACGCGCTGACCTAAGCTGGAACAGACCGGCTCCAGAATTTAATTTTCCGTTATCAAATAACTACCCCCACGTGATTGGGGCAAACAGCGTTTTTAGACGCAGTAAATTGATCGAGATCGGCGGGTTCGACGAAAACTTCGCTTATTATCTTGACGAGACCGACGTTATATTGCGGGTACTTGATGCGGGCGGACATATCGCTCAAGTAGAGGGGGCAAGAGTACATCATAAATTTAGGCCCAGTCACATCCGATCCGAAAGTAAGGTGCTCACGAGCTGGTATGCTGTATTTTATAGCAAAATATATTTCTGTCTGTCTAATGCTCAGAAGCATCATTCAATGACAGAAATTATTGGCGAGATCATGGAGTTTATCAGTAAATTTAGACGAGATCTAAGTTGGGCTGTCGACGCCAAGCTGCTCGGCTCCGGCTACTTTAAGGTTTTTGACGAAGAAACTGATCGCGCGTGGAAAGATGGTCTTCGGAATGGATCTGCTGGAAACCGCCTATTTATAACCGATGACGTGCTGTCGAGATACTCTACACCGTTCAGAGCATTTCAAACGATCCTTCCGTATCATTCAAAGCGCGTAATCTGTCTTTTAAGTCAAAGTTATCCTCCGCAGCTTGTTGGAGGTGTCGGACGATACATGCATCAACTTGCAAGAGTCGTCGCAAAACTCGGTCATAAAGTACACGTGCTAACACGCGCAGAAGGTCATCCCACCGTAGATTTGGAGGATGGCGTCTGGGTACATCGTATCTTGTCGGATCACAAGCTACCACAAGGCCTGCCTAATCCGATATATATTCCCCAAAAGATATGGGACTATTCCAAATCGGCTTGCGATGAACTAGAGAAAATCGCGACTTTGCGACCGATCGATATAGTATATGCTCCGATCTGGGACTGCGAAGGAATTGCTGCGCTGGTTAGCAAGAAATTTCAGGTCGTAACCTCGCTACAAACAACCCTTAAATTTTGGCTGGACAGCCACCCACATATGCTGGCCAGTCGCGAGTTCGTCGAAGGGTTCGCGGAGCCAATGATTGGCCTTGAGCGCAAACTTTTCCAAGAGTCTGCTGGCATTCATGCCATCAGCGCCGCCATCGCTCATGAAATAGAAGTCGCCTACGCCATCGACTTTGGCAAGACGCACATGGCCATAGTGCCACTTGGACAAGAGGATTGGTCGGTGCTTCCGGTCCATTCACCGGATCCTTTGCCGAACGAAGGAATTAGACTCTTATTTGTTGGTAGGCTTGAGGAACGTAAAGGTATAGATGTTCTCATGAAGGCCCTGCCGTCATTGCTCACAACGTATCCTGAACTCTACGTTGATATCGTTGGTAACGATCGTCTTGCAAATCAAAATGGGACGACATATCGCGGGGACTTCGAGGGGGCTTATAAAGATAGTGGTTTTTTTAATCGAGTCCGGTTTCATGGCGAAATAGATGAAGAAAGACTTCGTGGATTCTATAAGGAATGCGATATTTTTGTTGCGCCGTCGCGCTTCGAGTCTTTTGGGCTAATACTTCTTGAAGCTATGATGTTCAGCAAACCTGTTGTCGCCTGTCGTGCTGGAGGCATGGTGGAAGTAGTAGATGAGGGTGTGTCTGGTCTCCTTGCAAGCCCCGGTGATCCGTTGTCTCTCGCCAACGCTATCGGCACACTCGTTGCGGACGCAGGTTTGCGCGCAAAGATGGGAGGAGCGGGACGCGGGCGTTACGAGGCCCGCTTCACGCCCGACCGCATGGCGGCAGATTTGATGACATTTCTTGTCGAGGTCTCTGATCGTGCCAAATCGACAAAACATCAGCATTGAATGCGTAGGATATGCAAGTGATTCGATCGACCATGCAGGTGCCGGCAGTACGACAATCGGAACGGCCATCGGTACGGCCCAAAGTAGCCTTGATTAACAGCATCGTGGCGCGTCACGATGCAATTTCGGCCGCGGTATTAGATACATATCGTTGTCTGACTCAAGGCGGAGAATATGATGTTTCCCTATTCTGCTATAAAAATGAATACAATGACGTCGCATCACATATCGTTTCCAGCGTAGATGAATTGCTGCTGCACCGTGATTATCTGGATGCCGATATTATATTTTGGCACTTCGGCATCTATTATGAGCTATTTAATGCCGTCTTGATTGGAAACGGTCATGGGCTAAGTGTAGCCCGTTTTCATAATGTGACGCCGAAGGAATTCACCTCACGCGAGGGTTGGGAACTTATAGAGCGCTCACTAACCCAATGCCATCTACTTCGCCTTGTCGATGAAGTATGGGCGGATAGCACAGTCAATGCGGCAGTAGCAAAATCGTTCGGAGTCGATCCTGATAAAACTCGTACAATCCCTCTTGTAGTCGAAGAAAATCAGTTGCTGCGTCTGGAGGATAAAAGTGACTCCATCTCCATTTTGTTCGTGGGACGCTTCGTAAAATCAAAGGGCGTGTTGGAGCTCCTAATGGCCGTCGACAATGTGAGCCGAAGCGGCACAAGCGTCCCAATCGCTGTAACTCTCGTCGGGAACGTTGAATTTTCTGATCCTTCTTACATCGCTGCAATCCATGCATTCATTCAACGGCGTGCCCTAGGCAATGTTGTGACGATGCGTGGTACAGTCGACGAGCCGACTTTGCATGATCTATACCGCAACGCGCACATTCTCGCGATCCCCTCTTATCACGAGGGGTTCTGCAAGCCGGTGATCGAGGCGCTGCAGGCCGGTTGTATTCCGGTCGGATTTTCAGCGTACAATCTGCCATTTATCACTAATGGTTTTGGTCGACTCGTAACGCCGGGCGACGTGGATGGCCTGGGTGTGGCCCTTCATGATGTCATTGAAGCCTTGCCAAAGGCTATTCAATCACCTTCCACCCCTCGACTTCCTCTCGACAAGGGGATGACGAGCGCCGTATCATTTACGACAGAAGTTCGTCTATACGTGGAGCAATTCTCTGCGAACAGCGTTGGCACCGAAATGCGAGAGCGCTTGCGCGAACTCCTTGCGGTCCCAACTCTATCTGCATTACCTGTTTGATTTCGCGGTGTGGTGAAACGGTTGAGCACCATGCTGCGAGGGATGCGCTATGGGCCAGGTTCTCCACGGCAGCGCCACAACGACTGAAACGGTCCGTTGGGCAATCCAAGCTCGTCAAGAGAGACACCCTGTGTCCAGCCCTGTCCGATCAGGCGGTCAATCGGACCGCTGAGCTGTGTTGCTGAGGATCGTAGGCTCTTCCCTCCAACCAGGCGCGCCAGAGAACCCGCAGCCATGCTCGCGCAAGCACGCGGACCGCATGAGAGTGGGTGCAGCCTCGGCTCCGAGCTCGGGCATAGTGCCGCGCAGCCCAAGGACTGGCATGCCGAGAATTGTCGGCAAAGCACGTAACGGCGGCGCGTAGCCGGTGATTGCAGGCAAAACGGAACACCACGCCGCGGCGTTTGCCCAATGCGTGCGTGACTGGCGATACACCGGCCTCGGCCGCGAGTTGGTCGAAGGTCTGGAAACGTGCCCGCTGGTTGCCGATCTCAGCCAGCATCTGAGCGGCGTTGATGCGGCCGGCGCGGGGAAAGGACATGATAATCCGTCCGTCCGGCAGCTCGGCCACAGCCTGCTCAATGTGCGAGGTGGACTTGCCTCGAGAAGGTGGAGAGCTCTTTTCCTGAAGGAGGAGAGTTCCGATGGCAGACCGGAAGCAGACCTTTACCCCTCAGATTCGTGCTGAGGCGGTGCGATTGGCGCAGACGAGCGGGCGGTCCCGCCGGGAGATCGCCGCCGATCTCGGCGTCGGGCTCTCGACGCTGCGCAACTGGATCGACGGTCGACGTGAGCGGGAGATGGACAACCCACCGGCCGACCGGCAGGAAGACATGGCCGCCGAGCTCAAGCGTCTGCGCCGCGAGAACGAGGTGCTGCGCCAGGAGCGGGAGATCCTGAAGCGGGCCACGGCTTTTTTCGTCAAGGAGGGAAGTCGATGAGGTTCCGCCTCATCGACGCGGCGAAGAAGGACTTCCCGGTCGCGCGCCTGTGCAAGGTCCTCGATGTCAGTCCGAGCGGCTATTTCGCCTGGAAGAACCGCCCGGCCTCGACGCGGCAGCGCGAGGATCTCGTGCTGCTTGCCCACGTCCGGTCCGCCTTCACGCTCTCGCACGAGACGTATGGCAGCCCGCGCATGACCCACGAGCTGCGCGAGCAGGGTTTGGCGGCAGGCCGAAGACGCGTGGCCCGGCTGATGCGGGAGAACGGGCTCAAGGCTCGCCAGCCGCGCCGCTTCCGGCGCACGACGGACAGCGGCCACGCCTTCCCGATCGCGCCCAACCACCTCGACCAGGACTTCACGGCGGCCGGGCCGAATCGCAAGTGGGGAAGCGACATCTCCTACCTCTGGACGCGGGAGGGTTGGCTGTACCTGGCGGTGGTCCTCGACCTGTACTCTCGACGGGTCGTAGGCTGGGCGGCGGGCGACCGTCTTCACAAGGAACTCGCGCTCACCGCGCTGCGACGAGCCCTCGTCGTCCGGCGGCCCGGATCAGATCTGCTCCATCATTCCGACCGCGGCAGTCAGTACTGTTCGAACGAGTATCAGGCGGAACTACGAGGACATGGCATCGTGATCTCGATGTCCGGCAAGGGAAATTGCTTCGACAACGCGATGGTCGAAACGTTCTTCAAGACGCTGAAGAGCGAGTTGGTCTGGCGCACCGCGTTCCAGACACGAGCCGAGGCCACCGTCGCGCTGGCCCATTACATCGATGGCTTCTACAATCCCCGCCGCCGTCACTCGGCGCTGGGCTACACCAGCCCTATCCAGTTCGAGAGGGGCTTCACCCACCAAACCGCTCTCCATTAATCCGGAGCAAGTCCAATCAAGCTGTCTAATCTCGGTGAGTACACCACGGAGACGCTGGAGGTGATCCCCCGGAGCTGGAAGGTGATCCAGACCGCTCGCGAGCGCTTCTCGTGCCGGGACTGCGAGACGGTTACGCAGCCGTCCGCGCCCTTCCACTTCACACCGCGCGGCTTTGCCGGGCCTCACCTCTTGGTCACGATCCTGTTCGAGAAGTTCAGCCAGCATCAGCCGCTGAACCGCCCGAGCGAGCGCTTCGCCCGGGAGGGGATCGCGCGGTTAATTTCTATGATGGCCGACGAGGTCGGTGCCTGCACGGCGGCGCTCGCGCGCCTGCAAGCGCTGATCGCGGCGAATGTTCTGGCGGCCGGGCGGCTGAACGGCGACGACACCGCGGCGCCGATCCCAGCCAAGGGCCTGACCGATCAACGGCACGTCTTTCGAGCAGAGCAGGCGTGCGACCGAAGCTCGACTGGGATTGCCGCCACCATCTTCAGCCGATTCGCTTAGCGTGAGGCATCTCGGTCAGTAACGTTTTGTTCCCTCAGATACGAGTGGCTCCGTGGACCCATAGCTCGTAAGATGTCTGGCTGCCCTCATGCGCAAAGCCTGGGTCCCACTCCGCTGGGAAAACGCCGCCTATTACTCGTGTTCAAGAGATAAATATAACATTCATTTTTATGCTTCGTAGCAAAATAAGTGCATTCGGTCGCGTAGGACTCTTTGTAATCAGGCGTCAGCGCCCGTAAATATCCTCGACGCGGATGATGTCGTCCTCACCCGTATAGGAGCCGACCTGCACCTCGATCAGCTCCAGCGGGATCTTGCCGGGGTTGGAGAGACGGTGCATCGAGCCGATCGGTAGGTAGATCGCCTCGTTCTCGTGGACCAGCGTCACCCGCTCATCCACCGTCACCTCGGCGGTGCCGCGCACGACCACCCAGTGCTCGGCCCGGTGGTAGTGCTTTTGCAGGGACAGCCGCCCGCCCGGCACAACCTGGATCCGCTTCACCTGGAACCGCTCGCCGATGTCGATCCGCTGATACCAGCCCCAGGGCCGGTACATCCGCAGATGGGCGTCCGCCTCCGGCTCGCCTGCCGCCCGCAGGGCGGTGACCAGCTCCTTGACCTGACCCGAATGCGCCTTGGAGGCTACCAGCACCGCGTCGGGGGTCGAGACCACGACCACATCCTCCAGGCCCACCACCGCGGTCAGGCCGCCGCCCTGGCTGTGCACCAGGCTGTTCCGCGTCCCGATCAGCGAGACCCGGCCGCGTACCGCGTTGCCAGCCTCGTCGTGGTCAAGCACCTGCCAGACCGCGTCCCAGGTGCCGACATCCGACCACGCGAACGACACCGGCAGCACGCCGGCCGTGGCGGTGCGCTCCATCACCGCGTAGTCGATCGAGATCTTGGGCGCGCGGGCGAAGGCCTCGGCGTCGAGCCGCACGAAGTCGAGGTCGCGCACCGCCGCCTCGTAGGCGGCGCGGGCGGCCTCCAGCACGGCGGGGGCGAAGGTCTCGAGTTCGGCCAGCATCAGGTCGGCGCGGAACAGGAAGTAGCCGGAGTTCCACAGCGCGCCCTCCGCGATCAGCGCCTCGGCACCGGCGCGGTCGGGCTTCTCGACGAAGCGGGCGACGCGGGTCGCGCCCGGCGCCTCGGGGATCGGCTCGCCGCGGCGGATGTAGCCGTAATCGGTGGCCGGGCGGTCGGGCTCGATGCCGAGCGTCATGGTGTAGCCGGCCCGGGCCCCTTCGGCCGCGCGGCGCACCGCGTCCACGAAGGCGGCGATGTCGGGCACGACGTGGTCGGCGGCCATAACCAACACGACGGCCTGCGGGTCGCTCGCGGCGGCATGCAGCGCGGCGATCGCCACGGCGGCGGCGGAGTCACGGCCCTGCGGCTCGAGCAGGATGTCGGCGGTGAGACCCATCTGGTCACGCTGCTCGGCGACGATGAAGCGGGCCTCAGCCGAGGCGATCACGGTGGGCTGGGCGAAGACGCCCGCATCGGCGACGCGCTCCAGGCTGGCCTGGAAGGTCGAGGCCCGGGCGTCTACCAGCTTGGCGAACTGCTTGGGCATGCTCTCGCGCGAGGCCGGCCAAAGGCGCGTCCCCGTTCCACCGCACAGAATTACCGGCAGAACTCGTTCGCTCCAATGGCGCACATAAATCTCCACAGACTTTTCTACGATCTAATACTCGCAACACGCATGCGGGCGTCGTCCAAGATCCGAGCTAGTGACGTCATCCTATCGAACTTTGGCGTCCATCCCGTCGCCTGTTGAAGATGGCGAGCGTCTCCGAAAGCTAAGGGTACGTCAGATCTCCGCGTTCGGGCAGGGTCAGGGTGTATCTCGAATGACGCATGGGACAGCCCACGTAGCGCCATCAGCATGTTCTCGATGCTATGAGGCCTTCCGGAGCAGATGTTGAATGTCTGCGGGCCGTCGAACGTGTGCGCACATTGGAAAACCTTGATGTAAGCGTCAACGACATCTGAAACATCAAGAAAGTCGCGTTGCGCTGAGAGATTGCCTACCTCAACAAAGGGCGGGCACCGCCCGGCCTCAATTAGCGCAATCTGGTGTGCGAAGGAGGCGATTGCAAAAGCTGGATCTTGGCCTGGGCCGATATGATTGAAAGGGCGCAATACGATTGGCTTAAGGCATGTCCCCTCGGTTGATCTCAACAACAGCTGCTCACCCAGCCACTTGGAACGGGCATAGGCATTCATCGGCTGCGGTACCGTCCACTCCGTGGCCGGGCACTGGTCAAGGAATGCGCTTCCGTACACTTCGCTCGAGCTAACGAAAGTAAAGGTACACTGTACCCCGGTCCGCTCGATCGTATCGATTAAATTATATAATGCCCCGCAGTTAATGCGCCAAGTGTGAAACTTCGATCTGTCAGCGCGAACAATTGAGGACTCGGCCGCTAGATGAAGCACCTCAGTTGGCCGGAAGTCCCCGATTCGCCGCGCGACTGCGACCGGATCAACGAGGTCGAGAGACTCGTAAGAAACCCCATCCGGTACGTTGAAGGAGGCTCGACGTCCAATGCCCATGATCTCGGCCGAGGGGAAGACTTCACGGAATGCCCGGAGCACGTGGCTGCCCACAAACCCCGATGCTCCGGTGATGAGGATGCGCTTTAGCACTTGAGCTAGGAAAGGCGCTTGATGTCGGCGTCGACCATCTCGGTGATCAGCGTTTCCAGACTGGTCTGTGCCTCCCAGCCGAAC
>Ga0316232_1001697_pt1 | contig 25728 bp, 51 predicted proteins | sample TBHtaG_FD_206006 | JGI IMG/M metagenome (GOLD analysis project Ga0316232, IMG submission 206006) | Freshwater microbial communities from Trout Bog Lake, Wisconsin, USA - TBH18025_13 | ecosystem: Environmental > Aquatic > Freshwater > Lake > Hypolimnion/Profundal zone | place: USA: Wisconsin... | reverse complement strand
ATTACAATCATTAGATGATGCTGCTCATTTAATTGATGCTTTTAATACATTAGTAGGTTTAGTTAATTTTGTTCAACAATCACAATCTGATACACAGCCTACAACTACTGAAGCTGCACAACCTACAACTACTGAAGCTGCATCAAGCGAAGAAGCACAGCCTGTTGCTGAAACAACTACTGCAACAGAAGAAGCTGCACCCGTAGAGTCTGCTCAACAGTAGTATAATAATTAGAATTAATAAGGCTTTTAAAAATAAATAGATGGAATACACGATTTTACAAGTCAATGGTGGTGCAGGTAAATGCGTAATGGCTACTGCTCTATGTAAAGTGATAAAAAAACAATACCCCGATAGTAAACTAATCGTTTTATCAGGACATTCTGAAATATTTATCAATAATCCAAACGTATATAAAAGCCTTCAATTTGGTACTATATCCTATTTCTATCAAGATTACATAAAAGATAAAAAAGCTAAAATATTCATGCACGACCCGTATGTGGATGATTCTTTTAGAACACAAGACAAGCATTTAATTCAAGTATGGTGCGAAATGTACAATTTGCCATATAATAATGAAATGCCAGAACTATATCTCAATCAGAGAGAAATAGACTTTTATCAACGCAATGTTAATTTAGATAAGCCAATATTTCTTTTACAAACAAATGGTGGTGGTGATGCTAATTTAAAGTATTCTTGGGCAAGAGATTTACCAAGTACAACAGCAATAGACATCATCAATCACTATAAAAATGATTATGCTATTTGTCATGTAAGACGACAAGACCAATTACAATATTCTAATACTTATTCGATAACAGCTTCTTATCGTGAATTAATGGCTTTTACTTTGCTTTCAAAGAAAAGACTACTTATAGATAGCATGATTCAACACTTTGCTGCTGCTTTCAATTTGCCTTCAGTAGTGTGTTGGATTGCAAATAGACCTACTGTATTCGGTTATGACATACATACTAATATACAAGCTAATTCGTTCACAGCAAAACCTGAATTAAGAAATGCTGTTATAACAGAATTTAATATTTCAGGTGCGGCTGAAGAATTTGCATACAATAGTGAAGATGAAATATTTGATACTCAAAAAATTATTACAGCAATAGATAATCAGAAATAAATATGGTAGAACAAATATTTTTTCAAAGCTCAATGCCAAGAGCAGGTTCAACAATGTTTCAGAATGTACTTGCACAAAATCCAGACTTTTATGTTACACCAACATCAGGCGTTTTAGAACTTGTGTATGCTGCAAGAGAAAACTATACTAACTCTCCCGAATTTAAAGCACAAGACCCAGAAGAAATGCGTAAAGGCTTTATTGGCTTTTGTAATGCAGCTATAAACGGGTTCTTCAATGCAATAACAGATAAGCGTTATGTATTAGACAAGTCAAGAGGATGGGGCATACATCGTGATTTCTTAAATGCTTTTTATCCTAATCCTAAAATTGTTTGTGTTGTTCGTGACTTGAGAGATATAATAGCTTCTATGGAGAAGAACTTTAGAAAAGGACAACTTAAAAGCGACCCTACTCGTGACCATTCTAAAGCACAAGGTACAAGTTTAGCAAAACGTATTGATATGTGGATGACTATGGGTAGTGTACCCGTTGGGATGGGTTTAGAAAGATTAAAAGATATTATAGACCAACATTATGATGATAAAATTCACTTTATCAAATATGAAGATTTGTGTTTGTACCCAGAAGCAACAATGATACAATTATATCAATATTTAGAAGTGCCTTATTTTAAGCATGATTTTGATAACATAGAACAAGTAACAAAAGAAGATGATGAAGTTTATGGTGCGTATGGAGACCATGCAATAAGAAAAAAACTTGAAATGAAGCCAAGTGATGCAAAGTATATATTAACAAAAGAATTTTGTGACATTATATACAATAATCATAGATGGTATTTCGATAAGTTTAATTATAGAAAATAATTTTTAATCAATAAAAACAAAAACTATGCAATTTTTTGAAGTAGTAGTAGAAGTAAAAACAGAAGTAGCTGATTCTAAAGGAAACACAAGAATCAAAAAAAACAAAGAAAATTATTTAGTAGATGCAATGACTGTGACTGAAGCAGAAGCAAGAATAGTAGGTGCTTTTTTAAAAAATGGGTTTTCACAAGAATTTAATGTTATAAGCGTTAGAGAAAGCAACATTATTGAAGTTATTTTTCAAGAAGAAGAAAAAAAATAAATAAATGATTTTACTATTTTTTGGTCAACCTGCATCAGGAAAAACTACGTTAGCAGACAAATATATGGGTAGATTACTCTACGATTTAATGTTAAAAAATGATGCTGCATTTAAAAAATCAGTTCGTATTGACGGTGATAAATGGCGTGACATCACAAAAAACAAAGATTACTCAAAAGAAGGTAGATATGCTAATTTAAAGGGTGCATTCGATATGGCTTTATATTTAGAACGTGAAGGATTTACACCTATTTTAAGTTTCGTTACACCTTATGAAGAACTTAGGAGATATTTGTATGATAACTGTAAGTGTTTAGTGTTGATATACTTAACGTATGATGAAGATAGGGGTAGAAATAGCAACTTTGCCAAAGATTTTGAAGAACCGATAATGAACTGTTTGAAAATTGATACATCAAAAGAAAATATTGAAGATTGTTTAAACAAAATTAGTATTTATGTGGCAGAAAAAAACACACATCCATAGTTCTTTAGAAAAAAAAGAAAAACAATATGACTTGTTTATTGGTAGATTTCAGCCGCTTCATTTTGGACATCAACAAATGTTTCAACAAGTATTAGACAAAGGTGGCAATGTATGTATTGCTATTCGTGATAGTGAAGTGAACGAAAAAAATCCATTTACGACTACTCAAGTATATGCTAATATATCAGACCATTATAAAGATTTAATTGAAGAAGGTCGTGTAAAAGTGATTAAAATACCCGATATATGTAGTGTATCTTTTGGTCGTGGCGTTGGTTACGACATTGTAGAATATATGCCACCTACTGAAATAGCTGAAATATCTGCTACTAAAATTCGTGAACAAATGAAATAATAGTATATCGTAGATGAAATATAGTAGTTCATTTTATTATGACTTAGATTTTGCTGAAAACGCAGAAAAATGGGTGAAAGATTTATTTAGTAATGGTTTTAAAGTAGAAGTTAAGTCAGATAGGATGGCTTCTAAAACGGGTAATATATATATAGAAGTATATTCAAGAGGGCAAAAATCAGGAATTAGTACAACACAAGCAGATTATTGGATATATAGATTAGATGATTTAGATATAGCAATTATCATATCTACTAAAAAATTAAAAGAAATAATCAAATTTCAATTTAATGGTAAATTTGTTGCTGGTGGTGATAATGATACTTCTAAAGGAGTATTAATACCAATTAATTTACTAATGAATAAATGATATTATGGAACAAAAAGATTTTCAAAAAGAAATATCTAATTGTAAAAATAAAGCTATTGAGTTATTTCTTTATCACTACGAATTAATATTTGATGGCTTTAGGTCAAGCGAATCTGCTAAAGAGGATGCTAAAAAAGCTGCATTATTCACTGTGGATGAAATGTACTTTACTCTTTACAATTATTTAAAATCAAAGAATGAATTACATCATGCGTATCAAGAATTTGCTGATTTAGAAGAATTGAAAATACAAATTAAATCTTTATAAAATGCCATTGATAAAAAGACATTTTGCCAAAACAATTAGTTATCGACTCACCAGCACAACAATAGGTTTTTTAACAATGTGGTTCATAACAGGTAGTATTACAGTAGGTGCTGCTTTTGGCGGTATTGAGTTGCTTTTCAAACCATTTATTTACTTTTGTCATGAAAGAATATGGTACAAATACATAAAATATGGTCTAAAAGATGAAAAAGAATAACAAAAAACTAATAAAATATACCATTTTTGCAATACTATCTTTACTTACATTTTTATATTCATGCAGTAAAGAACTGCTCATTCCCGCTATTTTTGCTATTGTCATGTTTAATGTTTTTATAAAAGAACTTGCCGAAGTAAGCTATAATGACATAGAAGAATAAAATAATTCTACTTTTTGCGTATCTTTTGCTAAAGAAATAATTAGCACATCTACTCTTTTTATCGTTATTGTCTAATTTTATCGTAATTTTTATTATGTACAATAATCGAGGGCGTAATCATGACTGATATTGAAAGCGTAAAAATTGAACTAAAGGACTTATCAAGTGAAATGAAAGACCTTAGTTCAAGATTTAACAAGTTGGAAACTAAGATTAATGAGTTATATAACTCTATTGTGGGTAATCAAAAACTTGGCTTTTACGGTTTAGTTGAAAGAGTAGAAGATTTAGAAACATTGACTAAGAAATTAACTACTCTAATACAGAATTTGAAGAATAGAGCCATAGGCTTTTCTTTAGGTTTTGCTTCGATATTCACTATATTATATGAAGTAGTAAAATATAAATTTTTTAAATAATGTCAATAGATAAAAAAAAGGTTTTAATGATAGCCGCAATAGGAGTTCCATTAATAATTGGTGGTTATCTTATTTACAAATCGTTATTTGCTCAAAAAGCGGGTAATGGTAAGACTGACATACCTAAACCTAAGCCAAATCCTACACCTACGCCTACACAATCTGACTATCCTATTCAACAAGGTAGCAAAGGTGATTTAGTGAAAAATTTACAAGTATTGTTAAACGCAGCCGGTGCTTCACCTGCATTAGTCGTTGATGGCATATTTGGCTCTAAAACATTAGCAGCTTTACAACAAATAGGTAATAGAACAAAAGTTACTGATGAAAGTGATTTCAATAGTTTAAAAAATGATATTAAATCTCAAAACGCAGCAGCTAATTTGCAACAAAATAATTTAGATTATGGTTGGGACTTGTTAGATGATTATAATAATACTAACAATACAGCATCAAGTCAAGTTAATTTTTATGACAATGTTGTATTAACTCAAATTACTCAAAATCTTGATGGTACTTGGAAATTAACATCAAATACAATAACAGTACCTTATGGTAATTACCCGATGAGTCAATATATTTATGAATCTATGTTAGCTGATGGTTCTTTGAGAATACAAGTCATAGACCCGATAACGGGTGCTAATCAAGGTATGTATTCAACTAATGCTAATTTATCTTTAGCAAATATTGTTGGCTTTACTCAATAAAATTTAAACAATGGCAGACGAAAAATCAACATCAACGACAACTAAAGTAATTATAGGCGTAGCATTATTGTTAGGTGCATATTGGTTATATAGAAAATTATTTGTGCATCAACCATCAACAGTTGTAACACCTTCAGATGCAACAAGTGGCACACCCACAACGTCAAATACGACAAGTGGTAGTTCATCTATTACGACATCGCCATCAACTTCCGTAGTTCCTCCTGTTGCATCAAGTAGTTCAGCAGGTTCAGCAGCATCACAAAATACGATGCCTGTGCCTGTTTTACCTTCAGGTCAACCTGCTACACCCGTAAGTACAACGTCATCAGGGTATGTTGCTCCTATCGTACCTGTTGCACCCGTAGCACCAATTACATTACCGCAACCTTCAACACAACCTATTACTTTTCCAAGCAATCCGCCTGTTGAAACATTCCCTGCTGTTGCAGCTCCGCCTGTTACTTTTCCTACTACGGATGTTGCTGCACAAAATAATGTATCTTATAGTGAAAGGCAGATGAATATAAATAATATTGTGTGTACTACTGATAGTAATGGGATTATACAAAATACTTATTCAAGCTTTAATCAAACTTTATTATCAGATTATATAAATCAATTTGATGTTACTTCAGATGAATTATCAACTGCTAGAGATTATTGTTTATCTAGTGGTATGACACCAATAGTTTCAAGCCCTGCATCACAACCTGTTGTTATGCCTGCACCTATTTTGCCTTCTTCTGATGTTACAAATATTCAGTATGATAGCATGGGTCAACAAATTCAATCTTTCATTTAATATTTTAAAAAAATGTTATGTATAAAGAAAGTTTATATAAATTAGGATTGATGCTTGGTGGTGGTTTCTTAGCTTTTTTGATAATTAAGTCTATAATGCCTTTATCTACACCTGCTTCTGCTTCATCTACTTCAACGACTACAAAGTCTTATAGTGGTGATGGTGTTACAATTACAGATAAAGACAAAGAAAATGCAGAAATTGTAATGATGGCTTATGTAATGGCTATGCAAAATGGCGAAGATGCAAACACATTAGCAACTCTTAACAAAGAAACAATGAATGAGTTTGGTCTTAGATGCTATCAAACTAAAAGTGGTGAATTTGTAGTTGCCAACAAAACAGGTGCAGAAGTATTAAAAGCATAGTAATAAATGTCTGTTATCAATGCACAAGTTATCAATCATAGTCAACCTGCTGTATCTGTTGGTATAGATAACGGTGGGAGTGGCAGCGTTGTGCCTGTAACATACAATCAATTACGAAATTCATTAGGTAATCATAACTATAATGTAGATAATATTTACATATACGCACAAGACTACAATCAATTATCGGGTTCTATTTATTACAATATTTTCGATGGTAATGGCAATGTTACAAACTATTCAGTAATATCTGCTTTAGACCCTTATCAGAATACAACAGCAATAAACATAGATACAACAAAAATGCCTGTACCTGTTGTTTTTAACGGTAATTCAAGCGTTTCTGCTATTATTCAAGCAAATGAGTATTTACAAATAACATTTTCAACAAAAAGAGTTACACAATCATTTGGGATGAATTTGATTAACTTTGCTGACATGAATAAACTTACGAATAGTAACTTCTTTGAAAATTATGGTTCATCAATTAAAGATATTATGGAATATAATAAAGACGTTAAAAATGAGCAACAATTACCAGATGCTCAATTATCTTTCAACGGTGCAAATATGGGTCAAGTTTCTTTCGTTAAAGAAACAAAATCTAAGTCTAAAAATATTAGATTTTTAGCGACTACTTTAATTATTGCTACTTTAGGTGTATTTTTGTTAAAGAAAAAATAGAATCAATGAGTTTAGCAGATGTAGATATAAACCTTACCATTCAAAATAATACAAACTATCCACAACGTATTAACATCATGGGTAGCCCGTATAACCCATTAGATACATCAAATGCTACAACAGAATATAGATGGGATATTACTACTGCTTTAAGTAGTGCTAACACGATGATTTTACAATACAAAGGCGTAAATCAGACTTCTTTTACGAATTATCAACAAAGTATTCAATCTAATATCACATCACTTCTAACTGCGTTAAATGCTTTAAATATAGGCTATTTTACTTCTTATACATCAGGTGGCTCTACTTATGTAAGTACATACAATCAAAATTATGTTTTCGGGCAATTAAACGTATATAATTCAACAGGAAGCACACCGACAGCGTTGTATGACTTTTATCAAAGTGCTTATTATGCTAATAGTAATACAAGTGTAGCCGATTTGAGTGGTAATGGCAATAATGCAACACCAACTTTAGGCACAGGAACGGGTGTTCCTACAACACTTGGTAATGGTGGTGGTTATTATAATTCAGCGACTTTACCGTATGACTTGTCAATACCTTCTCAATCTACGGGTACTCAATATGCTTTACAACTACCAACTTCATTTCAATTCGCTGGAGTTCAACCTTATACATTAATGGCTTGGTTTCAAAGTAGTGGAACGACATTCGGTACAGATTCTTTTCAAGGTATCGTTGGTGCAGAAGGTCGCAATGGAGTACCAATAGGATATAGCTTTGATATTCAGTATATCGGGGGTGTATATAGTCTTACTCATCAAAGATGGGCTAATTCAACTAACGTACAACAAAACTTATATTTGAATTTTGGCTCTACATTACCATCATTTGCTGCGAATACATGGTATTTCGCTATGGCTGGTTATGATGGCTCTAATATGTACTTAGCTGCTTACGTCGGTGGCAATCTATACACAACCCAAATAGCTAATACTTATAGCTTAGATGCAAGTCCTCTATGGAATGCCTTTATAGGTCTGCGATACAATAACTTTCTGAACGGTCTATTAGGTTATGTATCAATTTACAATAATTTTCAAGGATTTAGTATATTTACAAATGTCTATAACTCTACAAAATCACGTTATGGCTATTAATCTCAATTTTTTAAAGACAGCATTGTTTATTATAGTATCACTATTTTTACTTTATTTTGCTGCTTTTTGTTTTTACACAATCGTTTATCACGCTGCACAGCATCATTCGATACAATATTTTGGTACTCCAAGCGTTGATACAGTAGGTTCTATTTTTAACGAAGATGGAACATGGACTTTAAAAGATGGCACTATATGGGATGGTAGATAAATGAATAAATAAATTTCGACTTTCATAAATTAATAAATCAGCAACCCATGACTAAAAAAACCAAAGACGAAGTAACTAAAATCGTTACAGAAAATTGGATGTTAAAAACCGCACAAGAGATAAGTCAAATGTGTGGATTGACAGTTGATTCTGTTAGAAAAAAAGCGTATAAACTCAATTTGCCTAAAAAACCAGCTCATTTTAAAAGTAAAATTGAAGGTCACGAAGCATTACAAGAAGAAACAAGTAAAGTAGGCATACCTATCGAAGATGTAAAGCATTATTGGTACAAAGGTGAACATTTTTCAATTTTTGCTAAAAATAAAGAAATTGGCTTTGAAGAAATAAAAAATGAAATTATTGAGTCTGTGATGGCTCATGCACCTAAATATCCTAAAATTGCTTACCCGAAATACAAAGATGCTCATTTGTTTGTAATTTCTCCTGCTGATGTCCACATAAATAAATTGTGTTCAGCATTCGAAACAGGCGATGAATATACAATACAAATAGCAGTTGAAAGAGTTAAAGAAGGTGTTATTAGCTTACTATCTAAAGTTCAACCATACAATATTGATAAGGTATTGTTTATCATGGGTAATGATATATTGCACACAGATAACGCAAAAAGCACAACAACAAGTGGTACTTTTCAAGATACTCAAGTTATGTGGTATGATGCTTTTATGATAGCAAAAAGACTTATCATTGATGTTATTGAGATGCTTTTACAAGTTGCACCAATTCATATTCAATACAACCCATCTAATCATGATTATTTGACAGGGTTTTTACTTGCACAAACAATAGAAGCATGGTTTTCTAAAACAAAAGATATTACATTTGGCGTAGGAATGGAGCATCGTAAATATTTTACTTATGGTAAAAATTTAATAGGTACAACACATGGCGATGGTGCAAAAGAGAACGACTTAGCTTTGCTTATGGCTCACGAATCTAAAAGTTGGAATGAGTGTAAACATCGTTATTTTTATATTCATCATATACATCACAAGAAAAGCAAAGATTATATGAGTGTATGTGTTGAAGCATTGAGAAGTCCAAGTGGTACAGATTCATGGCATCATCGCAACGGCTATCAGCATTCACCTAAAGCGATAGAAGGTTTTTTGCATCATGCAGAACATGGTCAAGTAGCAAGATTCAATCATCTTTTTTAAAAAACAGTATGAATAATATAGAAAGCACAGAAAAACATAGACGAGCAATTCAGAAATCTATTGACAAAAGAGAAAAAGAGTTAAGAAAATTATATAAAATACAAAGAAAATTAGTCAATCAATCATTAGAACCTTTTACAAAAACAGAAGTAGAACTTATTGACATTATCTTGAATAAAGACATTGAAGATAAAAAGTAATTATTCTTATATTTACTCATCAAATCTAATCTTATGATGACTCAATGTAAATTAATTCAAACTGAAAAGACATACGATGTCAAAGTAAATAATCAATATTATACTGCGACTATATTCTTTGATAATATATCAAATGAATATTGGGTAGAAGCGTATGACGATGATGGTGAGTTAGATATACAAGTGTCAGATATACTTCTACTTAGATTGCCATTGTTAGAGCATTTTGCAATCTGCTTAAATTAATAAAAAAAAGCCACTTTTTTAAGGTGGCTTTTTCTAACCATTAAAATATAAACCTTGAAAAAGCAAATATACTATTTTTCTTTAGATTTCAATTCGGCGTATTTCTTTTTACCTGCTGCTTGAAATTCTAAATTTAATACTACGTTTTCTGACAAAATACTTTTAAGCATTGTCATTTCTTCTACTGAATCACATTTTTGTAATTTTTCTATCGCATCTTTAACTTCATCTACTCTTTCTTCGCCTGTGTTGCACCAGTCGGCAATCATTTCACCTGTTTGAATAGAAGGTATAAATGCAGGTTTGTCAATAAATAAACCCGTTCTATCTTTAGAAGCAGTTGCATTATGACGAACATCTAACTCTAAATTCAAAGTCAATTCGTATTCAAATCCTTCACGAGTAATTTCTTTCAATCCCGCTTTTTCGACTTTAAGTTTGCCATCACCACTTTTACTCATTTCATAGTCTTGTTTACGTCTTACAGTAGTAATGATATGGCATTTGCTTTGCAGAATAGAATCTAAGAATGCTTGATGACGTGGTGTTACTTTCGCCCAATCTTGATACTTACCACCTAATTGTTCTTGTATTTGTAAGCAACCGCCTTTGCCATCCCATTCGTGAGTGATACTATCAATGATGATGACTTCCATACCTGCGTTTTCACAATCTTTAATAGCAGCAATGTATCTTTCTGGCGAATATGGTGCTGATAGTTCTAATACATTGTAATCACCTAAATCAGAGTACAAGTCAGCAGAATTGTTTTCTGTGTCAATAATTGCTACTTTACTCCAATCTTTACAGATACCATAAGCGATTAATAGTGCAGAATAGGTTTTACCACCACCGCTTACTGCTGATAATCCTAAACGAATTTTAGCCTTCGTTCTCGTGGCTTTTCTCAAATTACTCATTGTTGTTTTTTTTATTGGTTTGAAAATTTAATCTTCTTTATCTTTTTCTAACGTATAAATGTATATGATTGATACTATTGATACGAATACAACTTCAAATAATATTAATTTAAATAACATAATTAATGATTATGCACATGATTGAAAATAGCTTCTATTGTAGAACATGAACTTGTTATCATTATTTGTTGCCATTTAGTACGAGAGTCGTCACTTTCTTTTTCCCATTGTTCGATATATTCTCTTTTCTTTTTTGCATCAAGCGACATCCACCATTTTAAAGCTAATTCTCTTGTAGATACCGATTCATCCCAATCTTTCATATTAGTATAGTATTTGGTCAATTAATGGATAATCAATCGCTTTTTCGCATTTATGATTAATAGGACATTTACTACATTTTTGAATGCTCGGATAAGCATTAAATCCAAATCTAAAATTGTATTCTAAATTTTGTTGAAGTGTACTGATACTTACTATATGAGCAGCAGCAGTAGCTTCATCAACCGCCTGTTCTATTATTCTAATATTATCAGGGTCTTTGCTCGAAAATACGAAATAATAGAAAGGAATATCGTCTATGTTTAAAACATTTTTTGCTAACATTTTGTAGTGAACTCCCTGCACCATTAACTTATTTTTCTCATTGAGAGAGTCGATATTCCAGCCTAATTCACTCCATTTATCGTCAATTAAAGAAGTGTATTTCAAGTCAATAAACACATCACGACCATGCCAATCTGCGTATATGTCAATAATACCATTGCATTCGCCATCATCTAATAGCATACCTATTTGTTTAATAGTAATGCCATACTTTTCGATAATCTTTTTAAATCTTTCAGCAGATTGATTAGCACGTTCATAGTCAGCACTCATCTTTTCGTTTGCTTTGCCTTTATATACCTTATCTGGTTCAGGTACAACACCATCACGAGGCAATGCACCTGTCGCTAAGTATTCAAAGTAAATACCTAAACGCATGACATCACTTGGTGGAGTATTTGCTTCTGGGTCTTTATCAATATAACGTGCTTTGAAGAAAAGACCACATTCTTCTCCTTTATTGTAGTCTTGATATGCTTTTATTAGCGACTGACTAATTTTTGGTACTATCATAACTTATATATTTTTATCTTTTTTCAATGTTCCAAACTTCTATTGGTAAATACTTTCTACAAATGTCTGCTGTTAATTGTTGATTTTCTTTTTTAGCAGCAGCAAAAGCATCAGCAGCAAAAGCATCAGCAGCATCAGCATAAGCAGCATCAGCAGCAGCAGCAGCATAAGCATCATCAGCATAAGCAGCATCAGCAGCATCAGCAGCAGCAGCAGCATCAGCATAAGCATAAGCAGCATCAGCAGCAGCAGCAGCATAAGCAGCATCAGCATAAGCATCATCAGCAGCAGAAGCAGAAGCATCTAACTCATCTCTACTTATTTTACCCTCACCAAAAGCAATGGCTGCATCAACCGCCTTAATGCTTCTTTCATCTTTCATTAAATGGCGAACCGTTTTAGCACAATGCCCTTTTGCTAAGGTTAGTAGTTGTAAGTCATCTGGATTAGTTCTTTTGAATAACCAAAGAAGCCAATCTCCTCTATGGCAAGTATTATAAATCTCTTCCCAAGATTTATCACCCGCCCATTCTCTTGCATCTTGACAAGCGTTTAATTTCATTAGTAGTTCTTTCATGATTATTTGTTTTGGTTATAGGTTTTATTATAATATAACTCACCACTTGCTAATTTTCTATTAATTTCAAAAGCCTCGTCTAAATCACAAGATTCGTAACCAACCTCAAAAGCTTCTATTAACTGCTCTTTTTCCATTGCCTTGGCTTTATTTATTTCTTCTTGGCAAGTATTAAGTATAGAATTCTTATATCTTAGGGGTAGGTTTTCTAATAACCAATCTACTGCTGTCATAACTTATTATTTTAAATATTTTGGTTTAAGTATTCGTTCATAGTAATCTATAACCTCTTCTTTGCCATCCTTACTACTTCTCCACGTTTCAGGTGCTTCCTTTTTACATTGTTCTATTCTCTCACGTTTAGATTTGGTTTTATCCGTAGAATATTCATAGTATAACCAAGGTTCCCAATAGTGAGAGCCATAAGGACTGTAAAATGTTAATGCTATTTGATAACCAAAGAACACAAATGATAATACAGGATTCCATTCATGTCTATAATCAGTATCACTCCATTTTGTTTTCCAACCTAAACCAAAATAACTAAATCCTATTTTAAGTGGAACTGCTTTTGTATAATTCTTATACATGTTATACAATTGATTATCTGTCACTAATACTAAATTCTTATTAGCTTTATGTTCAGTTATTGCCTTTTGTATATCTTGCTCACCATATTTAACCCATTTTCTAGGGTAAAAGTATGGTACACCTATTTGTGTTTTACCTGCATAAAAACTAATTTTAAATGGTTTGAATGGACTATTCAATATTTTTAACCATCTAAAACGCTCTAGTGTGTATTTTAAACTCATAACTTATTTATTTTTAGCTATTTCAATTAGTTTCTTAAGACATTCAAGCTCTGTTTCTTCGTATGTATTGTAATAATCGGAAAGAATTGGTTTGTTTGGATGCCACCTAATATAAAATTCATAAACATCTTTATCGTGGCTAGTGATATCTATAAGAAATCCTTTCTCCCTAAAAAACCGAAATGCTTGTTGGTAGAGTGGTAATGCTGCCCAAGTAGATTGCACAGTTTCGCTATTTCTTATAAAATCATACATTTCACTTTCATAATCAATATTGCTATACATATCCATAGCAGCAAAACACTTATCATCAAAACCTAATTCTTTAAGTTCTAATGCTTGTTCGTATGGAATGAACTCTCTATTCATGGGTTATTTGTTTTGGTTATAGGTTTTATTATAATGTAACTCACCACTTGCTAATTTTCTATTAATTTCAAAAGCCTCATCTATATCACAAGACTTATAACCAACTTCAAAAGCGGTAATTATCTGCTCTTTTTCTTTTTCAAGGTAAAGGTTATCTATATAGTCAATTATTCTTTTAAAGGCATTTTCAGTAATAAAACCTAATTGTTTTTCAATTAGAATATCATCCTTTAAATATTGCATTGCTGTTTTCATAGGTTATTTGTTTTGGTTATCTATTTTTGGCTCATTTCTAAACATATGTTCAGCTAATTTGTACAATTCGTCTATAACTTCATAAGGAGTTTTATTTGTTCTACATTCAGTAGTAATAACTGCTAATCCTGCCATTAATAATCTTCCTTCAGTAATTTGATAATCTATTTCGTTTAAATCTTGTATCATAGGTTATTTATTATAGGTTTTCTATTTCTTGTTTAACGTCTTGCCAATATTCTGTATCAACAGGAACATACCACACTACGCTTAATATTTCATCTACTGCTTTTAATGCACATAGCTTTGCAAATTCTTTCATCGATACTCCTCTTGTGAAGTCTCTAGCTAATTGCTCGTAGTAGTTGTATAGCTCTAATGCTTTTTCTTTTGGTGTCATAAGTTATATTTTAAAAGTGTGCGTTTAGTAGTCGCATCCCTACTTTTCTCAGCCGTATATAACTTCTTCGTAGATAACTGTTTGTAAAATACAATCTGCTATTATAGCATCACCACTTTCATTGATAGCATCCATTAGATGACGGGTTGGTGTTTTAGCTACTCTTTCATGCACAAGGTCTAAAGTGATATAATGTGATTCATCACCGTTATAATCAATTATTTCTAACTTATAGCCATCTCTCAACATTTGCATCAAAACATCTTCGTAACAAAGATTTTGATTAGATGCTTTTAATTTTTCTTTAGAAGATTTGTATTCTTCGTCATCGAAGTTTAAATATAAATTGTAGTATCTTAATTCAGATAAGCCATTACATAGTGCATCGAAAAATAAATTTTCGGATTCTTGTTGTGTGAGTGTGATTGTCATATTTGTTGTTTTTAATTTGATAGTGCTAAGATATAACTACTTTACGAATATTACAAATATTCTTTAAAATAATTAAGGAATTAACGATTTATTAACAAATACTACTGTTTTGTAATATAGTCAGATTGTTTTACAACCTCACAATTTTGAGCAAATTCTTCTTCTTTACTGAATTTATGCTCATCACATAGATAGAAAGACTTGGTTATTGGGAATACAGTTGGCTGGAGAGTAAAAGCAAATAAATGTGGTTTGGCTCTACAATAACCTAATTCTTTTTCTTTATCAGAATTTAATTCTTGTGACCAATGCTTACAATTTAAGCATCTACGCATCATTGCTTTGCCTAATAAATTTTTGTACGTTAGAATTTCCTTTTGCTCCATTTAGTAATTTAATTTATCTTCGTTATGCTCTATTAAGAGTTTTATTGTTGACTCATTTTTTTAGATACCTGTTATATGTGTATATAACGGGTATTTTTTTATGAATAAATAAAATTAGCTTAGTTGCTTCGCTAATAAATCTTTTTTGTTAAAATATTGCATAACTTTCTCTCTATTGCTTTCTGTGTCTATATAATAAATACAGTCGGTTTTATAAGCTAAAAAATCTTTACCTAATAGCTTTTTAACATCATTCATGTACTTATAACAAGTGTATCTGATAAGTAGATATGCTTTCGCCAATATTTCATCACCTTCAACAATGACCATATCGTCTATAATATTACCATCTTTAATAACTAAATAACTTTTACGTCTGCCAAGCGTAGAAAGTGCTGCTAATCGTGTCTGCTTAAATCTATTGTCTAAACCTCTTAAATATGTGTTTTCGCTTATTATCCCTAAATTAAATGCGATTCGCCAATAAGCATGATTCAAATCTGTTGCACATATCTTTTTTGTCAAATCTTCTGCTCTAAAATCATCATTATAGATAATGCTTTTCTCTTTTTTAGGCAGCTTAATCAGATGCTCTGCAACGTATTTCTTAGCATCTTTACGAACCATACCAAAAAGAAACATACCAGCTTTAAAGTTTTTGGCTTCTCTTTTCTTTTGATTAGAGAAAACAAAACTTTTTTTACCCCACACGATTTCAGTAGAAAAAGTACCACTCTTAATATACCCATTTGCTTGTTCTTCTTTCATCGAAGTCAATAAAGCCTTCTTTTGATTAGAAGCCAAGTAAACAACATCTTTTGAAATATTTGTTTTTCGTGTCTTAGTATTCATTTCTATAAATTCTCATTATAAATCTGTTGTAGTCTTTCTTTAGTGATATAACCTTTAGCGTATGCTCTTTCTGCTCTATCAATGATAGATACTCTACTTTTATCTCTCTCGTTTTGTGCAACAATATTATTAGGGTTTTTATTCAACTTCTTTTCAGCATTTTTTCTCTTGTTTGTTTCTTTGATGATTGCTGTTTTTGCTCTTTTCTTGTTTGATTTCTCACGTTTGAGCATCTTAAATTTTTCCTCCATCATGTTTTCAACGTTGCGTTTAGCAGAACTTACTTGTCTTGTCTTAGGTAAACTATACTTTGTAGTCTTAGTTTCGCCTTGTGGGTTATTATTGATAAAAAGAACCATATCCAAGTAATAAGAATCACTTTGACCATCATTCTTTTTATTTGGTCTTAACTTCTGATAACCGATGTAGTATGCTTGTCCTGACTTGTTGTATTCTCTGCGTATCGCTTCAGTGAGTTGTTGAACACCCTTTCTGCCATAACTATAATCTCTTGTATTAAATATGTTTGTTTCACCAAATTTACCTGCTGATACTTTCACATAAATACAATCTGGCATGATGCTTCCCAAAAACTCGTCTATTTCATAAAAATTGACAGGTCTTTTATAGTTTGATGGGTCAATAAAGTTAAGATTACACGCTTCTTCTGGCTTTAAAGGCAGTTGGTCATATTCATACAATATGGCTGCTTTGATGTCTTTAAGCCTTAGCTTGTAATTAGGTACTTTGTCAAACTGTGGAAGTAAATGGCTTTTAATTAACTCTCGTCTCTGTCTTAAAGAAATCTTTGCTTCTTCTGGTAACGAATTATTGATAGCAGTAAACTGCTTTAGTATTCGATTATACTTCGATACTTTCTTCTTAGGTTTTTTAGCCTTAGTAGGTTTTTTCGCTTTATTTGATTTCTTCTTCGCCAAGACTATAAGTTATTAACATATTTAGATTCTAACCACTTGTCAATCTTAGCAGCATCGAATAAGTATTTACCGCCTAACTTTATGTATGGTATCTCATTTTTCTTAATCAATGTGTAAATGTGCGTTGACTTTAGTGGTATCTTCTCTTGTAATTCTTTAACTGTCAGTAAATTTAAGTTATTCATTTTTATAAATTTAGGGGATAACAAATTTAATCTCTTAATATATTGTGAATTAAATATTTTCTACAAATTATAAACAATTTATAATTTATTATAATTCGTATGCCTTAAGCAATTCTATACTAAAAAATATTTGTAATTCAAAATCATTACCATCTTCTGCATCTTTAAAATTTAAGCATTTACCAAATTGTAGAACAGTATCTTTTGGTACTGAATAATACTTATCGATAACTTGAACCATGATAGTTTTAAATAATGCAGTATCTTTAAGAAGGTGGTAGTTGAAGCCAATCGATTTAGATTTTCTAAAAATATGTTTTTTTTCTCTTACTGTGTAAAAAACATCATCTAAGATAGCACCTAAGTTTCTTTCTCTACCATGTTCGCTCTTAATCTTCAAGCCTACATTGCTGTCTTTGTGAAGTATTAATTGATTGCCATTTTTGTCGGGTATCACATAGCCGATATAGCCATTATCAATCACTTTCTGAAAAACTTTCTTTGTAAGCATAAAATTTAATCTTTTTCTTCTGTTTCTTTATCTTTTAAATATTTATTAATCATGAGTGCTGTTGACATTAATTCAGCCAATTCTGGATGATTTTTTGATAAAAATGATAATGAATGAATAATAAATTCAGCACTTCCAAGCCATTCTACGCTACATTCATCAGCGGAGATTGTTTCAGTTTTCCTTTTAGAAGATAAAGTTATTTCAACAAACTGCTCATTAAAAGGTACTTTTTCATTCAATTTTTTACTTTTTTTAGGGGGTGTTTGTTTTTTAGGTATTGAGCCTTTTACTTTACCTGTTCTTTTTACTGTTGCCATATTTTTAATTGTTCAGTATTACGCTGTCCACCGTTTTAGTAATTTTATTATTAATCGTGACCTGTACCTTCGTACCATTCATTTTCTAAATTTTTCATAGTTCTGATGATTTAGTTTGTTTATAAATGAACCCTTCGCCACCAGCCAAGCATTCGAGCATAATAGTTACGCCTGTTTGTATGTTTTCCCAAATTTGTATTTTTTCTGTCACGAAAGATTCTGTTTTGACTTCACTAATAAAAGTGTAGCCTTTTGATTTTAACGCATTAATTAACCTGTGCGTTTTAGCAGGTCTTACGTCTTTTAACATATTATCTAAAATTTTGGTCTTGTAATAGCCCTACAATGTAGAGTAAGGCTATGATTGTGATGATTGTGTAAATTGTATTGATTGTTTTTTTTGAGAGTTTCATATCTTAAAAACTTTTTATTACTAAAGTAATGTCAATTTCAATATCTTCATTGATTTCTTTCTTAGCCATGAACCAATAATTGTTGTTGTCTAATTGAAAGTCAAACCCTTTTTTTTTGTACCATTTTATTTTTTCAATGGTACATTCACCTTGCAAAGTGATTGAATGATTGCTTAAAGTGATTGAGTAAAACCAATCTAATTCGCTTTCTGTGAATTGTTCAGATAGAACTTGAAGTTTCTGTTTCATATTTTGTTGTTTTTTATTTAATAGTGCTAAGATATAACTACTTTACGAATATTACAAATTTTCTTTAAAATATTTTACAACTTAACAATTTCTTAACAAATACAACTTACGCAAAGTATATGCAAAAAACACTATTTCAACGAATTATAAAAGTTTCATTAAGTATTTTTGTTTATTAAAATTAATCTATGTCCGCAGCAAGGCAGCATAACATGAAGGTATTTGCTAAGAAGTACGGAAGCTATATGGTTTCTGCACTTAACAATAGTCCTATTTTCTTTTCTGTTATGTTAGCACAGGCTTGTTTAGAATCGGGTTACGGTAAGTCTAATGCTGCTAAAGAAAAAAATAACTTTTTTGGCGTACTAAGCGGTAGCACAACAGCAACATTTAATTCTCCTGCTGATGCGTTTACTCGGCAAGTACAAATGTTTCAAAACGCAAACTTGCCTTATATCAGTAATGGCGTATTAACAGCTACGACACCTTATGCTCAAATTAGAGCAATCGCTAATTCTGGTTATTATTCAATGACAAATGATGAAACGCTCGGAGGAGATAATGTAAATAAGGGAACTGTTTGGAACGGATATACATGGAACGGTAGAATATGGGTTGGTAGCAATTTTACGCTTCAACAGTCAGCAGACCATTATTATAGTAATTTAAAAGGATTTATTGATGATGCTTTGTTAGTCATTGCTTTGGGTAAAATCAATAGTTCAAATGTAGCACAAGCAAGTGCAACTATAACAACGAATACATCAAATGTTTAAAATGACAGCTAAGACAAAAAAAATTATATGGGTAACTATCGCTATAATCGCAGGTGCTTCAGCTATTGGTTTTGGCATTTATTATTATATATTAGTTAAAGCATATTCTACAATATTGAATGCTACTGATGCAGATAAATTAATAAACAATAGTACAAGTGATGTATCTGATGATGATATAATAGATGATGAAACAACAGCAAACGCTGATGCTTCAAAAGGAGTTCAAGCTGGTAGCAATACAATAGATGCTGTTCAAATTCAAAATATGACTTGGCTATATAATAATAACACAGGTTTGTATGATGCAAGTGATAATAGTGGAGACACATATAATGATACAAACAAAGTAATTACTTATGAAATAGACGGTTCTCTATCAATAGTTGACCCAAATCAAGTAATTTATGGTACTTATGATAATACAAATCAATTTATAGCTAATTAAATTTTTAAAAAAACAACATGAAAAAACAATACGTTTATATCGGTTTAGCTGCTTTAGCTATTGGTGGGCTTTATTGGTACAGTAAAAATAAAAGCCAAAACACACAAGCTACAACAACATCTGATAAAAACGTAGATGACACACCTAAAAATACTATATTACCCGTTAATGCACCACTTTCTACATATACACAAAATGTAGGGGTTAATTATAGTGGCTTTGGTTATTAATATCAAAAACAAACAATATGAGCAATAGAGATATTTTAATTTTAGTTGGCATTGGTGCTTTAGCTTATTTATATTTTAGCAACCAGAAAGCAAAAAGTTCTTCGAGTGTAGCAACACAAGCAAGTGCTAACACTTTACCGCCATTACCGAAACAAATGGTTCAGCAACAAGAAGAAATCGTTATTATGGATGTAGAGCCTTCTCATTATGATGGCTACGACAAGTTTAATATCAATGTAGTTGACCCTAAATTTGGTCATGAGTTTTTTCAAAATGGAGTAAGTTTATGCTAAAAGAACAAGTAGTATCAAAAGCAAATGCTACGTTTAGAATCATCGTAGAAGTTGCAGCAGTAGCAGGTGCTATTGTTGCTCTTGGTGGTGCTTTTACATGGTATAAAAATAACTTTTGGACACCCATTATTATAGTGAATAGTGTAGATTATGACAATGGAGTAGCTAATTTAACCGTAAATGGTACTCCTATGCAGTTATTAGGAGATACTTCATATAGTGCAGGTGGTAATTGGGCTGTTCAATTTGGTATTGTATATGTCAACGGTAAATTACAATACGATAGAATAGAATTAACGAAATTTGGAAATGTGGTCAAATATGTAGCACAACAGGCTGCACCCGTAAGTGCAACTGCTGCTGCTACTAACACATCTACAACATCTAAGGGTTTTGATGGTTCAGACATTGTTACTTGTCAAAATTGTGGATGGCAATGGCACAAATCAGATAGTAACCCAAAAGATATGTATGTATGTCATCATTGCGGTTTCGATAATTCAAATTATCATAAATAATAAAACAAAAACAATATGGAACATTTATTTTTAGGTTTTTTAATCGGTTTAGCAATAGGTATCGTAGGTTCAATACTATTTCACAAATATTTCATCGCTACTTTAGAAGATGATATTGCAAAAGCAAAAGAAAATATTGAAGCATTAAAAATCAAAATGGTCGATAAAGAAAAGCAAGTTGAAGCTATTGTAGCAAGTGATATTAAAACAGTAGAAACAGCAGTAGTTAATGAAGTAGAAAAAATTCAAAAAGCAATATAATGGCTAATCAAGATTACGATAATAGAATTTACACAGAAGTAATTAACAATGGTTATAGTACAGACCTTGCTAACTTATTAGTTAGTCAAGCGAATTATGAAACAGGTGGTTACAGTAATAATGCTTTTATATTGGGTAATAATGCTTATGGCTATAAATATGTAAAAGGTAGTATATTTCAATTATCTGATGAAGGTAATATTAGTAGTGAAGGCAATGCTTATGCTAAATATGCAACGATAGAAGATAGTGTTGATGAAGTTTTAGCATGGCTCGAAAGACGACAAAAAGAAGGTAAGTTTGTAATTGCAGACTTACACACAGGAGATGATTATGCAGCAGCATTAAAGTCAGGCGATTATTACGGTGAAACATCAACAGAATATGCAAAAGGTTTAGATTATTATTTAAAAGTAACACAAGGCTCTATATTAAATTTCGTACACGAAAACACTAATCTATTATTGACAGGTGGTATCGGATTGGTTTTGATTTCAGCGAGTGCTTATTTATTCTATAAATTCAAAAAGAAAATATAATGGCAAAAGATAATAAAATAACAATTATTATAATATTAGCTTCAGTTATTGGACTGACTGCTGCATATTTTATTTACAAGGCTATTTCAGGTAGTTCTGCTGCACCTTCTGCTGCTGATTTAGCTACTGCTCAAAAAAATGTAGCGACTGCTAAAGCAAACTTTAATACTGCAAAGTCAAATCCAAGTTCAACACCTGCTCAAATTAAGACTGCTTCTGATGCTTTAACTGCTGCTCAATCTATTTTACAACAATTAAATAAACAAACAGCAGCGAGTAAAAGTAGTGGTTCTGGTGGTGGTAGTGGTAGTGGCGGTTCTGGTGGCGGTGGCTCTACTCAAAAAACAACTCAAAGTGTAGATAAAACAACAGTTAATTCAAATGGCAATTATATTGAAAAAGCCGACCCTACGACTTTGTACGATAAAAATGGTAATGTAATAGGTGGTCTAAATGATTATTCAGGCTTCTTTGAAGATAAAAACGGTAACCCAATCGCAACTTCTCAAGGCGTACCTGTTTCATCTGTTGACGCAAACGGTAATTACATAGAGAAAGATGACCCTACGACTTTGTACGATAAAAATGGTAATGTAATAGGTGATTTAGACCCTAATACGGGTATGTTTAAAGATGATAATGGTAATATTGTAGCTGCTGCTGATGGTAGTTCTGTTATTAACTCTGATGCTAACACAGGTGCTTATCAAGAAGCAGATGGTACATGGTATTTATCAGATGGAACACCTTTACAAAATTATGACCCTACAACAGGTAATTATACTGAAACAGACGGTACTAATTACGATGTCAATGGGAACGTAATAGATACGACATCAACAAGTGATAGTGGTAGTACAACAACTAATAGTGGTAATACAGATTTCGGTTCTAATACTGATACTGCAACAGGCTTTGGTGACTTTACGGGTGGTACTTTTAAAATAAATATGTGTTAATTAGTTTTTTTCAACATGAGGGGTTTATTTAAAAAAGTTAAGTATGAATAAAAAGATTGCTGGTGGTATTAAAAAACGTGAGAGATTTAAAGATTAATTATGAGTAGTTTAATACAAATATGCGGATTGCCAAGAAGCGGAACTGGATTTGTTTCAGCTTATCTGTCATTGCATCCTCACGGTATTGCTTATCATGAATTAATATCCAAAGAAGACAATTATAAAAAAGAGCTTGAGAGAAGTTTAAAAAAATATAAATACGTTATTGATTGTTCAACGTATGGTTTTTATCCAAAACATTCTTATAAAGAATCTAAAAAGATATTAATCACCAGAGACGTTAAAGAATGTATCGCCAGCTCTTCATCTGTTTTTGGATTCGAGCTGGGAAAAGAAGAATTTGAAAGACATTGTTTAGCAATTCATAATTGGATTACTAAAAACAAAGTCATGATTGTCGAGTATAAAAATTTATTTAAAGTAGATACGTTAAAAAATATCTGGATTTATTGTTTTGGCAATGAAGATTATTTTTCAGAAGACAAGACAAATCATTTTATAGGAATGAACATACAAATGCAAAACCCTAAAAAAGTTATACATGATATTGATATTTACAGAATAATTACTAACCAATTAAATTTAGAATTATGCCAGTTTTAATAGGAGCGGGAATATCCGCAGGAGCTTCGATTATAAATAACACGGTTACCAACCTGATGGGCAATCCTTTAAGAAAGGCTCAAATAGATTCTCTTAATCTTCAGGGAAGAATATCTCAATTAAATGCACAGCAACAGCAGCAGTTGGCATTACAATTACAACAGGCGCAGACCGATAATGAAAAGATGCAGTTGCTTGAAGATGCGGTATCTCAAATTGATGTGGCGACAGTTAGCGGTAATGCTTCTATATTATCGGCATCTGTTTCAAATCAGTCTAAGAATGCAATGACAACAGCATTTATTGTTTTTGGCGGCATAATTTTATTATTAGGGGCTGCTTATTTATTAACTAAAGATTAATTTTTTTATATGCCAGCAGTATTAACATCAGCAAAAGTTCCAACAACACAAGCATCTGCAACACAGCAGCTTGTTATTAAATATTTCAATACAGCCGCAGCTTATACAAGAGATAGATTGGATGGCTTAATGGCTTTCGTATCTAATCCTAATAATGCCAATGCTATTCAGGCTGCTGTAAATTTGTATGGTACGACTTATACAAAAACAAGTAATGCTGGTACTACCGATATGGGTAACAGAGAATTTTATTATTATGCTTATTATTATAATCTATATCCAGTTCCATCTGCTAATCAAGTCAATTGTTCTCAAATTAGCTCAATAATTAATGAAGCGATACCAAGTGAGTTATCTGCGTCTGATAAGCAATATGTTGTAGATAATAATGCTGATAATCATAATGCAAGAACTGCGGCTTTAAATAAATTAGCTTCTCAATATAACTCATTATACATGATAATGAATTGTGATAATTATTTAACGCAACAGGCGGAAGCGCAAACTGCCGCACAGCAAGCTGCTGCATTAGCGTCTTCTCAGGCTTCTGAAATTTCTACCTATCAACAAACTGCTGGAGCTTCTGGCGGCGGGATAAGTGCTGCTATATGGATAGCTGGCGGGGTCGCTGCTATCATAGCTGTTCTTTTAGTTATTAAAGTTGTAAAAAAAAATAAATAAACTTTTAAAAATAATATATGACAAAATTTACTAAATTAGCGTTAGCTGCAACAGGCTTTGGTGACTTTACGGGTGGTACTTTTAAAATAAATATGTGTTAATTAGTTTTTTTCGGCATAGTTTCTCGGATTTTTTCATTGGTTCTGAAATTCCCCTTGTGTTTCAACATGAGGGGTTTATTTAAAAAAGTTAAGTATGAATAAAAAGACGATTACAGTAGGTATTATAATTTTATGTTTAGGCTTTTTTGGTTATTTAGCCATAACCAACAAGAAAAAGTCTATCACTCCTACTATTCCATCTGATACTGCGAATAAGAATACCACATCATCAACTACATCACCACCATCAACATCACCATCTCAAAATAATCCACCTGCAAAAACGCCTACAAACGAACCCAACACTTTCCCATCAATATCGAATAACGAGACGTTTCCAAAAGTACCCGTATGCGTTAAAAATACATACACAGCAAAGCCTAATTATAGTAAAGTGATAGTTTATATTGACTGCGATGGAAATCCTCAAAAAACAACTTTATTAGACGGCTCTCTTACTTTAAATATTAGACAAGATAGTGATTTAAGCTATGATGTAGCTTTTCAACTTGATACTAAGGTTAAATTATACCCCGAATATCCTGTTACAACAAAAGCAGACCCGTCAATCGTATTACCTCAAGAATTGCACAATAAGGGCTTTTATGAAGGTGCTATCGTAACACCTGCGTTTTATCAGGCACTCGTGGCTTACAACGATTCTCAAAGCGATGTTTTAAATCAACAATACATTAAAGAAGCTGAAAAAGAAGGTGGCTATAACTACATAACAGAAGGTGTAACTGCGAATAATGCAACGAACATAGTAGCTCAAATATTAGAGGGTATTGAAAACAATAGTGTATTTACGCCACAAGGAGATATAGCATTATTAAGTGGAACAAAAGACTTTCAATTTATTGTCAATGCTGCTGAAGCTGGTTTAGTCAATCAAGACTTAATGGGTAACTTACAGTCACTTGGAGTTCAAGCTACTATAATTTCTCAAAGTGAAGTCAATGCTTTAAATCAAGCGATGCAGGATGCACAAGACCAATCGAACAATACGTTAAGCAATGCAGACATATACAATGTGTGTATGCAGAATGCGACAACATCGTTACAACAAGAGTATTGTAAGAATACTGCTGCAAGTGCAGATGCTCGATAG
>Ga0316232_1001694_pt1 | contig 25768 bp, 35 predicted proteins | sample TBHtaG_FD_206006 | JGI IMG/M metagenome (GOLD analysis project Ga0316232, IMG submission 206006) | Freshwater microbial communities from Trout Bog Lake, Wisconsin, USA - TBH18025_13 | ecosystem: Environmental > Aquatic > Freshwater > Lake > Hypolimnion/Profundal zone | place: USA: Wisconsin... | reverse complement strand
AACCTTCGCCAAGCCGTGTTAGGAGCATCTTTATCTGTCCAGCGGTTGCATTTTGCATTTCGTCTGCAATAATCCAACTATCGCGAAAATTTCGGCCTCTCATGAATGCTAGTGGAGAAATCTCTATCACTTGTTCGTCTATCATTCTGGCTATGTCCCTTGGGCTATAGTACTCTGCAAATACATCAAACAGAGGTCTAGTCCACGGTTCCATCTTAGCGTTAATATCACCTGGTAGGAAACCATGCTTCTCATCATCCACCCCTACCGCTGGACGAGTTAATACAATCTTCTTCACCTCCCCTTCTTTATAGGCTTTAATGCCGGCTAACACGGCTAACATGGTTTTACCCGTACCGGCTGGACCTGTAGCAAAAACAATACTCTTGCTATCATCAGTCAATAAACTAATATATTCTTCTTGGTTTAAACTTTTAGGAATCAGTGTTACTGATTTACGTTGCTGGACATAACTATTAAAACTTACTACTGTATTATCTACTACAAATGCTTGTGCGTTGCTACTACGGCTACTACTTCTACGATGTCTAGGCAATTGATAATGCTCCCTTGAATAGTGTACAGATTAAAGGCATCATGTACACAGGTATTTAAGGAGCAGAGTTTATGAAATAAGTTAACAGTTAAAAAGAAATTCTAAAGACTAAATATTAAGCTACCTGGACCACTCAGCGTAGAGTCTATTATTACTATCCCACTTACAAGTTATCAATCTAAATCCAGATAGTTCACTGTACTTGACATGTTTGTCTAAGGTCCAAGGAAAAAATTCTATATCTTTACAAGCTTCATTATTGTGATCAGCTAGGCCAGGGTTACATCGCCAATAGATTCTTGCCTTGGGTTTTAAGCAACTAACCACACTAGCAATCTGAATCAAGATATTATTTTCATTTCCAAAATTAATACTACCTAAACAAAATGCCACATCAAATTTACCTTGGTTATCGTTGTCAGCAGCAAAGAATTCAATAGGCAGTTTAACGTCAGCAAAGTCATTAGCAGGATCAACGCCTATTAGGTTAGGGATATGTGATTTAAATTCGTTGTATCCACACCCTACATCTAATACTAGTTCACCTGGATTAATTTTATTAACTAGGTCGTAACCAGAATATTTGTATTGGTTTAGGTTGCTACGCCATGTAGTTGAAAAATATTTGTTGAGTTGTTCTTGTTTCATAAGTAATAATATACGCAGATAATATTATTTATGACCTTACCTAATCACATTTATTTTACAGGGGTACCTGGATCACGCTGGAGCGGTATAGCGCAAGTGCTAGAAACTATACCCAACATGAATACTAGTGACCGCACACCAGCTCGCACGTATACGCACCACACCTATACAGGGCATGTAGGAGCATACTTTGGGCGCAGTATGGAATTTGAAGCACTAGCGGATGCAGACTATGTAGACCAAGCATGGACAAAAACAGGCGGCTGTAAATTAGTTAAAAGTCACGACTGGGCATACAAATTAGACTATATTAAGCAACACTGTGCAGATGCGTGGATCATGTTAGTCTATCGTCCAGACATGTCAAGCTACGCTTGGTGGCACGAAGCAGGTGGGTTCCAGATTAAATACCCATGTTATGATGCTTACAAGGATAGCGTAGGAATGCTAGCAGAGATAACCGCACAGAATAAAGCTATTTTGGAATTTGCAATGATAAATAATTGTAAGTGGGAGTATTTCACATCCGGGTGGATTAAAGAGAACTTCAACGCAGAAGTTAATGTAACTAACGTCTGGCCAGATATTCTAGTTACATTGATAAAATAACGTTATAGGAAAATAAAATGAACTCAAAACAATTTGTTGCTAAATTAGCACAAGACAATGAAGCACTATTTCAAGCAAGTGAAATGAACGTAGAAGCTTATTTTGCTAGCAACCCAAGCCAAGAACAACTAGTAGAACACTTCACTGGTCGTATGGTTAACGAGCGTATGAACATGGTTGAAATTGCTGGTAAAGTAGCTACAGCACCTGCTAATACATCGGTAGAAGACCTAGCATTACTAAGCAAACAGGCACTTGACGAAGCTAATCACTTCCGTATGGTAAAAGAAGTTATTGAACACATCACAGGCGAAAAAGTTGACGTTGAAGCAGCAATAGCCGCCGAAGCTGCTAAACCAACAGCTAAAGGTGCTGCTCTATTAGCTAAGTATGAAGCACAAAATGATCCACTAGCACTTGCGGCTTACCAATTTATTGCTGAAGGTCGTGCTGAGCGTGTTTGGGCTAAAATGGCTGAATGTATTCAAGATGAATTCATCTCAACAACATACGCTAAGATTGCTAAAGATGAAGGCTTCCACAGCAACATCGGTCGTCGCGCATTAGAGTTGTTAGTTACAGACGAAACTACACAAGCACGTGTTGAAGAAATTGCTCGTACAATGCGTATGGACTTGTTCGCAATCAGCTGTATGAATACAACTGCTACAGCAGAAGCTGAAAAATTAATGGCTGTTGCACACTAAGCATAATTAATTTTATAAGCAGAAAAAGGAGCTTAGGCTCCTTTTTTATTGACGAGGGTTTATGAAAGATTATACAATAGTAGTTAAGTGGTTCTCGGCAACAATGATCCTGTGTGCTATGCCTTTACATATCCTAGGCATTACTCCGTGGAATAGTATCTTACAAATTATTGGTGCCTGTGGTTGGGTTTACGTAGGATTTAAATGGAATGAAAAAAGTTTAATCACTAACTTCCTTCCACAGATCTTTATGATTATTGCTGGATTAATCTACTTCGCATACTTCAAATGAAAATAGCTATTAGCCAACGTGAAATAGTTCACAACAACATTACCTATGATTGTCTAGAACAAGGCTGGCATGGGCTACTTAATAGTCATCAAGTGGTTCCTATTCCTAATACTTCAAATACTGAAACTGATTTTGATATGTTAATCTTATCAGGCGGCGATGCGACTCCTAATCGCACTCATACAGAAACCATATACTACAATATTGCTTTACTAAAAGGTGTGCCAATCTTAGGTGTTTGCCACGGTGCGTTTTTTATCAATGAAACTCACGGTGGAATAAACAAACCTATAGAAGGACATCAAAATACCGCACACGAAATTGAAATTGATGGTGCCATAGATTACGTAAACAGTTTCCACACCAACAGCATTGCCTTGTTGGGCCGTGATCTAATGCCTCTAGCAACTTGTCCACACGACAGCACAGTTGAAGCATTTAAGCATAGTCAACTACCTATATGGGGTACAGTGTGGCATCCAGAACGTGCTGAAGGATTTATACCACCTGAGATATGGGATATGCTATAATGGATAAACAAACTCCTATTATTTCATTTCCGTGGGGAGCTGGTGGCAACCATGTTAGATGGTTATTATTTTTAGATAATTCAATTCATAATCCATATACAAATGGACAATCTATCGATCATAAATTAGATTTTATCCAAACAGAAGTCTATAATAAAAAAAGAACGTGGAACAATTGGTTACAGATCGAATGGCAATTTCGAAATCAATTAGATGATCAGATTAAAATCGAACATGAACTATACGATTGGGAAACTAATGAAACATATAAAAACAGAAAAATCCTATTTCTAAAGTCAACTGATATTGATAAAACAATAGCACATTATTTTCATATTAATTCCTCTTTGAATTCGATATCATTTGTTGAATTTAGAGAAAAATTATATACCTGGAATACAGAATTAAATGTGATAGCTAATAGTGATATAAAATCCAATAATTGGCTAATAACAGAATTTAATATATTCGGAGAACAGCTAGATATTAATATCTATCGATCTATTATAGATTTCTTTAAATTTGATGATCATTATAAAGAAGCTAACTTAATCAATAGATGGTATTATGAAGCTAGGATTAAATCCGCTAAGGACTTTAGTTTATTTTTATCTAGTGATGATTTTCAAAAATATACAAATATTATTGACACTTTTGGTAAATCAAATGTCTAAAAAAATGTTAGTCTTAACAGGCCCACAAGGTGCCGGTAATCACTTATGGAGTAAGATATTCAGCTTACATCCAGAAGTATTTGGTTGGAAAACATTGTTGGATAATTATTGGGAAGCACATCGTTACGCAGAACCATTTGCTGAATGTTGGAAAGATTTGAGTTTACTAAAAGAATTTGATTGGACACAAAGCAATTACTATTTTACTAGTATTAGTGTGCCATTAGGCATAGGTGATGCTAAATGGACTCCGGATATAAAAATGTTTATTCGAACTCTAATGAATATTGGTATCGATACAGAACTAGTAGTATGTGGTCGTGATCAAAATATTCTACACAACCAACAAACACGCTTACGTGGGGAATATACTACACCTATGCTATTAGATTCAATAAAAAATTCATTTATAACACCTAAGTTCGTCAGCTATGAATTACTTCAATTATACCGTCAAGAATATCTCAAAACACTTAATTTTAATATTCCAATTGCCTATAATGACGCCAAAATTGACGAGTTTTTAGCCGATGATAGCAATAGCAAGTATGTACATTATGTTGAGGAGTATTTCTTAGATGAATGTAATAAAACAGGTAAACCTCTAAAGAATAAACCATGAAAAAACTACTAATTATCACAGGGCCACAAGGCAGTGGCAATCACCTATTCAGTCGCATGTTGAGTGCTACAAAATCAGTAGGTGGATGGAAAAGTTTACTAGACAAGTATTGGGTACCTAGCGACGAAGAACCTTTTGCTGAATATTGGGTCTACCCTGAGCGTCTTACTGCCGAGTCGTTCGAAGGCTATGACTATTGGCTGGCTAATGTTAGCTGTCCATTTTATTATGATGGCACACGCTATGTACCCAAAATACTTGAACTAGCACAACAGGCTAGAGGGCTAGGTGTAGATGTTAAAATTGCTATTATTTGTCGTGATCGAGACATTAATAGAGAGCAACAACTGAGAGTACGTAAGGAACATACAACTCCTATAGCACAAGAATATTACTACAATACTCTATTGCCTAGCGACTTTCCTGTACATTTTATTAGCACAGAAGCACTGTTCCTACATCGTGTACACTATCTACAGTATCTAAGTCGCATCTTGGCATTTCCAATTGATGTTACTGACTCTAATATCTTTAACTTTATAGATGTGAATCCTAATGCCAAATATGTTAGACACGTAGATGAATATTGGTTAGATCAAGAAGTATGGCACGGTGTACAGCCTAAGAGTGCTCGCGGATTAGATAAATAACATAAAGAACTAGTGATATAACTTATGAGCAAAGCCCTTAAAGATATAATTGATAATACCAAAGAACTGTATATGTCAGACAGTAGTCTGTCCTCTCTATTAGACTTTGAGCGTGTATTAGACGAACTTGATCTATATGTGTTTGATAACTGGCAACAAGGTGAATTGGTAGAAGGTCCAATTTATGAAAAATATTTTGTGACTTGTACGTTTATGTGGCCTTATAAAATGATGCCCGATCCACGCGGTGGCCAGCGTCTACTAGACTACGACTGCGAAGTATACTATGCTAAAGAAGAATTAGAATATCCCATCAAAGTTAAAAAACCAGAAGATTTCCAACCAGGTACTAAAATGCCTAAGATGGCTAAAAAACCTGTATGGTTAGTGACTATTGTAATGCCTAAGAAATTAATGCAGGAAATACAACAGGGTAGTTTGGACTTAGAAAGTCAAACTCTTGATTTAGAGGATGTTAACAAAGCCTACGAAGAAGGTGACGATCAAGCAATGAGTTTTGATGAAAAACAAGAACAGCAGGAGTTTTCAGATGAACAATTCGATTAATGAAAACTTAGAAAAAGGCAATTTAAAACGCCTAGTTCATCCCGAATTACATGTTGATGAATATAAAAGTAAAATGGGCAGTGATGCTGATGTCTGTGTAGTTAGTTTCAAAGTTTCCGGTAAGGAACCAAGTGCTGATTTAGTTAGCTTTGTAGAAAAAGGCTATGATTGGGTATTGGATGCTGATGTTAGTTCAGGTGAAAAAGAAGGTGGCGACTACTTAGTATTTGTTGAACTACAACGTAACGAAAATCTACCAGAGAATATCTATCGTATGATGGATGAGGTAATGAATCTAACTGATCAGAAATTAGTAGACTGGCGTTTAAGATATCAAAAGTCTACAGAAGATCATGAATTTAGTAAAGAAAATTTAGCCAAATTGATTCCTCTATCGCCAGAAGCATATAACGCTAAATTCGGTAGTGAGGAAGAAGAACCCAAAGATGACAAAGAACATCAACGTGATCTAGATCATATGAAGGCTACAGCTGGTGTTAAAGTAGATACTAAGGCACCAAAAAACGAATATACGGAGAGCTTACGCATAGCAGCCGGACTAAAATAATTACAAGAGGATTTCAATTATGCAGATTACAGCAGATCAATTACGACAACTATTCCCACAATATAAACACTCAGATGACCTAGCAGAAGTGCTTAACAGTGCTTTCGACAAGTTTGAAATTAATACCGTTAATCGTGCCGCTGGTTTCTTAGCACAGTGCGGACATGAATCAAATGGCTTTACTATCCTTAAAGAAAACTTAAACTACAAGGCAGAAGGTCTAAACAAGATTTTCCACAAGTACTTTCCAACAGTGGCAGACGCACAACCTTACGCACACAATCCAGAAGCAATTGCCAATAAGATCTATGCTAACCGCATGGGTAATGGCCCTGAATCAAGCGGCGATGGCTACAAATTCCGTGGTCGTGGTGCTATACAGTTAACTGGTCGTGATAACTATACTAAGTTTGCTCAAAGTCAAGGCATGAGTTTAGATGACTGTGTGGCAGACATGGAAACCTTAGACGGCGCATTAGAGTCGGCTATGTGGTTTTGGAAAACTCATGGCTTAAATGAAATTTGTGATCGCGATGATATTGTTGCGATGACTAAACGTGTCAACGGTGGTACTATTGGCTTAGAAGAACGCAAAGCCAAATATGAAACTGCTAAACAATTACTAGGATAATCAATTATGTTTTTACTACATTTCCTTCCAGACGGTTTTTTAGAATTAGTAATTAATATCATCATTTTAGCTGGCGCAGTATGTATTATTGTTAGCTTTTTAGCCGGATTCATTTCAAGAACATTCTTTAAATGGAGTACAGGTCTACACCCATATAAATTAGTGTTACAAATAGTTGGACTTATATTATTAGTTGCTGGCGCATATTTCAAAGGTGGCTATGGTGTAGAGGAAGAGTGGCGTGCTAAAGTGGCAGCACTACAAGCCAAAGTAGATGCCGCTGCTGTTCAAAGTCAACAGGCCAACGTACAAATACAAACTAAAATCGTAACTAAGATTAAAACGATCCACGATACAAAAGTAGTTACTCAACAGGTTATTAAAGAAGTTGCTACAGAAATTGACAAAGAATGTAAAGTAGATGCTGACGCAATTACTATTCTTAATGCGGCAGCACGTGGCGAGAAACCTAAATTAAACTTATCAATTCCGCCTGTTGAAGTAGAAGGAGAAAAGAAATGAAACGTTTATTAATCTTAATTCCTTTCTTGTTCTTATTAGGTTGTGAAGAGGATATTCCAGTTACAGCCAAGTGGCCAGATGTACCAGCTGATTTAAAATTAGCTTGTCCAGGACTACAAGAAGTTAAAGAAGGTACTACTAAACTAAGTGAAGTATTAGAAGTAGTAGCAGACAATTATAGTCAATACCACGAATGCCAGGTTAAGGTTGATGCCTGGATCGAATGGTACAACGCACAGAAGAAAATTAATGAGGGGATCAAATGAAAAAACTATTATTAGCGTTAACATTAGCAACATTGCCAAGCTGTGTGTTAGTTGACTCATATCTTCAAGCACACTTTGATAACAACGAATATGCACAGATCAATGCTATTAGAACCTTGGCTAGTTTAGGCAAAGCTAAATGTGGCACAAACAGTATGCCTGCTGTGGCCAATAGCCTAGCATTTGACGCTGAAGAACTAAAGAACTATAGTTCAGCTATTCCACATAACGATCCAGCAATTAAAATGACCACTGAGCTGTCTAAGATTGTTGTAGAACTTAATGATCGTTATGCCTCAGGAGCAGAAGTAAGTAAAGCCTATTGCGAGCTTAAATTAACCGCAATTGAAAAAGACGCAACAACTATTCAAACAGCTATAGGAGCTAAACCAAGATGAGTTTACAAGACCAATTACAACAATTAAACAGCCACCCAAGTGATGACGTAGCAAACTGGGCCGCAGATGCTAATGATTACCTAACAAAATTCCAAGCTGGCGAATTATCAGCTGAAGAATATAACGAATTAGTAGACGATTTAAAAGACAGTTCAGCAATTAGTGAGGCTGCTGGCGATCTACAAACGCAAGAATTAATGTACGCAGTTATTGAAGGCTTAATTGCGTTATCTAGCGTAGCATAACAAAATCAATAAGGAGCGAGACGATGTCAACTAGAGATGAAAAACAACAAGAACATTGGATGACCACTAAGTGGCGTCCAATGATGGGCTGGTTATATATGCTGGTCTGTTTTATGGATTTTATAGGATTTCCAGTATTATGGAGCCTACTACAAGCACATGATCATGGCACAGTAACCAGCCAATGGCAACCATTGACCTTACAAGGCGGTGGATTATTCCATATGGCCATGGGTGCTATTATTGGTATTAGTGCTTATGGTCGTACACAAGAGAAATTGGGTGGTGCTACATCAACTCCTACTACTGTAGGATTTGGCCCAGGAATGGGTACTACATACCAACCTCCGGCAGGTACAGCAGCACAGCCTGTAGCTCAACCATATACTCCGCCTCCTGCTCCACAATCATATGCAGCACAGCCTGTGGCTAATTCATACGTACAGCCTGCTCAACAGCCACAACCTGTTACAATTAATGTCTCAGTAGATCCAGATACTGTTCCACATCCAGATCCAACTGTAGATCCAAACGCACCAATGCGCCGTAGAAAAATTGGCTAGTTAACTCTAGACATTAAATAAAAGGTAAGCTATAATAACATATAGTTTACCTTTTTTCATATTCAATTAGGAGTTACAATGGCTGTAACAGTAGAAGAACATAGTCCGTTTTTAGAAGCATTGATTTATCTTAATCAGTGTAAAGTAGTAGTAGAAGTAGGAGTAGCAGAAGCTAAGACTACTAGCTTTTTGTGTCGTGGTGCTGCCCGTGTAGGTGGCAAAGTATACGGATACGACATCTGGGACACACATGGTTTACAAAATCAATTTGAACATTGGTCAAGCCAAGAGAAGTGTGAAGAATATCTACGTAGCGAAGGTCACTTTAATTTTGAATTAACTAAAATTAACAGCAAAACTCCTGAGTTTCATGAACTAATTAAGTCAAAACATCCTAGAATTGACCTAGCATTTATTGATGGTTGTCACAGCTACGAAGGTATCAAAAATGACTTTGATGCTATCTATCCACAACTAAGCGAAACAGGTATTATTGTATTCCACGATACTATGAGTATCGATGGTTGCCGTGAATTTATTATTGACCTACGCACTAAGTTTTGGGATGGCACATTTGACATTGTTACTTTCCCATTTGGTAGTATGGTATATGGCAATGGAGCAGTAGTTGATCGCAGAACTGGTGTTAGCATGCTGGTTAAACGTGGCTTTGCTACTATTCCTCAGGCCATTGACGAGCAGTGTAACCTAGACGAACACTTCAATGACATTTATGTTAAAGAAGAAGAATGGTATGAAGCCGAACTTAAACGTGCGGCTAAATCTAAGAAATAAATACTTGACAAAATCATAGTTTTCTTGTAGAATAAACAATATGGCAAATGCGTATGAAATATTAGGTGTGCCTAAAGGGGCATCTGATGAAGACATCAAGAAAGCGTATCGAAAACTAGCAGGTAAACATCACCCAGATCGTGGCGGTGATACTGCTAAGTTTCAAGAGATACAAAACGCTTACGATACTCTCACAGATCCTCAGAAAAGAGCACAACACGATAATCCAAATCCTTTTCAAGGTTTCCACGATTTTAGTGGAGCCCCTGGAGGATTTCAATTCCACTTTGGCAGTGGTGATGACATATTCCAACAATTCTTTAGTCAGGGATTCGGTGGACAAAATCCTTTCCAAAGGCATCAACAACCGCGTAGAAATAAAGATCTACGTGTTCAATTAGCAATTGATTTAGCTAGCACCTTAGACTCACAACAAAAATCAATCAGCGTACAAACAACCAAAGGTGATCGATTTAATATAGATGTCAATATCCCAAGAGGGGTCAGCAATGGCACTACTATTAAGTACAGTCAAATGGGTGATAACATGTTTGATACCTTGACAAGAGGAGATCTTTATGTTATAATTAATGTACAGTCTGATGCTAGATTCGAAATACATGGAATAGATCTTGTACAGAATTTAGAAATTGACAGTATAGATGCTATGCTTGGATGTGATAAAATAATTCAAGGAATAGACAACAAGGAATTTAATATTAAGATACCGCAAGGATGTCAATTTGGTACTAAATTTGGTTTACAAAACCAAGGACTATATCAAATGAACAGCAATGTTCGCGGTAATTTAATTGTTAATGTAATAATTAAAACACCTATGCTGTCTGAACAAGAATTAAACATACTTAGAAACATTAGATCAATTCAATAAATATTTTTAGTTAGGAGCTATCTTGTCTGAAATGCACACAAATCCAGATATTGAAAAAATTATTAACCATGCTTGTGCTCTTGCTAAAGACTACAAACACGAATACGTTACACTAGAACATTTATTAACAGGTCTAGTAGAATTCCCCAGCTTTAATAAATTATTAGTCGATTACGGCGCAGATGTTGAAAATCTTTTAAGGGATCTATATGACTTTTTAGGCAAGCAAGATCATTTAGTCAATTTGGAAAAAGAAGATATTGCTCCAATGCGTACACACAGTTTAGAACGTGTGTTTAATCGTGCGTTTACACAGGTTATCTTTAGTGCCCGTGAACAACTCGAGCCTATTGACTTGTTCTTAAGTCTAACACAAGAACCAAACAGTCATGCTAGTTATTTTATACTCAAGTGGGGTATTAATCGTAAGCAACTTGTATCATTCTATGCCGAGGAAAATGCTGATAGGTTAACTAAACCTACATCTAATAAAAGAGAATCGGCTAAGAAAGATTACGCCGATAAGATCCTAGCAGAATATTGTACTGATCTTAACAAACATGTTGAAGAAGGAAAAATTGATCCAGTTATCGGGCGTGAATATGAACTAGAAGAAATTGCTCAAGTACTTGCTCGCCGTAATAAATCAAACGTATTAATGATTGGTGATCCTGGTGTAGGTAAAACTGCTATTGCCGAAGGTCTTGCTTATAAGATTATACACAAAGAAGTACCTGAATATCTAAAAGAATACACAGTATACAATTTAGAAATTGGTAGCTTGCTTGCTGGTAGTAAATATCGTGGCGAGTTTGAAGAAAAACTCAAAGAAGTTCTTACTGCTCTAGGTCAAAAAGGTAAAACTATCCTGTTTATTGATGAAGCACATCAAATGCAGGGTGCTGGCGCAGGTGGTAGTAGTTCAGTAGACTTTGCTAACATGCTTAAACCAGCATTGGCCAAAGGTGGTATTAAAGTTATTGCTAGCACTACATTTGAAGAATACACACAGAGTTTCGAAAAAGATCGTGCTTTAATGCGCCGTTTTTATAAACTAAATGTTGATGAGCCTACTCCTGAAGTGGCTAAAGATATCTTATACGGTCTACGCAATCACTTTGAAAAATTCCATGGTGGCGTTATTTCAGACGAAGCTGTTGAAGCCGCAGTTGATCTAAGTGTTCGTCACCAAACTGACAAACGTTTACCAGATAAGGCCATTGATCTAATTGATATGAGCTGTGCTCGTTTGAAGATCAAGAACGCAGACTTTGTTATCGGTAAAGAAGAAATTGTTGATACTATCAGCAAAGCAACTAAGATCCCACGTGATCATTTGCTAACAGAAAAAGCCAGCACCAACTTAATTAATCTTGATACTAATATCAAAGAACGTTTGTATGGGCAAGATTCCGCAGTTGACAGCGTATTAGAAAAAATCTATGTAGCCAAAGCTGGTATGAAATCACACAACAAACCAGTGGGTAATTTCTTGTTCTTAGGACCAACTGGTACTGGTAAAACAGAACTATGTAAACTATTAAGTGAAAACTTAGCTATGAAACTAATTCGCTTTGATATGAGTGAATATCAAGAAAAACATAGTATGGCTAAACTTATTGGTGCTCCTCCGGGCTATGTGGGCTATGAAGATGGTAACCTAGGTGGTGGACTGCTGATTAGTGAAGTTGAACGCAACCCACACAGTATTATCTTGTTAGATGAGATCGAAAAAGCACATCCTGATATCAATAACTTATTATTGAGCATCATGGACGAGGGCTTTATTACTGGAAGTAATGGTAAGAAAGCAGATTGCCGCAACTGTATTGTTATCTTAACTAGTAACTTGGGTGCTAGTGATGCTGAACAAAACGCAATTGGTTTTGGACGCAGTCAACAAAAAGAAGGCACTGATGATGCTGCGGCACAAAAATTCTTTAAACCAGAATTCCGCAATCGTTTAGATGCTGTGATCAAGTTCAATAAACTAGATAAAGTTTCGATGAAGAAAGTTGTAATTAAATTCCTAAGCGAGCTTAATGAATTACTTGCTGAAAAATCCATTACCTTACGCTTTACTGAACCTCTAGTAGACCACTTAACTGACGTTGGTTTTGATCCTAAGATGGGCGCACGTCCACTAGCACGTAAGATCAACGAACTTATTAAAGTACCACTAAGTAAAAAGATCTTATTCGATCACATTGCCAGTGGTACTATTATTTCTGTAGATTATAAAAATGATGCTATAGCATTTGATGCGGTAGCACCAATGTTAGATCTATTAGAAAATAAAACTGTTGACGAGAACGGTATCATTGTTGTAGAATAATTTTATAGCCTAACTAGGCTCCGATAAATAATAGTAGTATATTATTAGGAGCCTATGATGGCAAAGTTACACGAAGAAACAATAGTAATTACTGTAAGTAAAATGTTAAGAAATGATGAAGACGCAACTGACATTTTTACTAGTGATACCGTTGACGGTTTAGAAGCAGTAGTACAAGAGCTTGCTGGGGCAGGTACACTTGTAGAAATAACAGTAGCATAATTCAATTAAAAGAGAGATTTTCAATGGCAACCAAACAATCAAAACGTATTAAACCCAATTCACCTGCGTTAATGCAAAACGCATTACAACAACCGCAACAAGGACAACCACAGCAATTTGACTTTAGTAAAGTACATGTTCACTTTGGTATTCCAGCATATGGTGGTATGATTACAGAACCTTGTTTTACTAGCTTCTTGCGTTTTATCTTAATGGCAAGTAAAACTGGCTTACAATGGTCACTAGACACTATGGTTAACGAATCATTAGTTACACGTGCTCGTAACAACTTAATGGCTAAAATGATGACCAATCAAGCGGCTACACACTTTATGTTCATCGACGCAGACATCCGTTTCCAACCAGAAGCGATCTTTATGATGTTGGCCACTGACAAAGATGTTATTGGTGGATTGTATCCTAAGAAAGCCTTGCCAATTAGCTATGTTATCAACGTTAAACCTGGTACTGTTATTATGAATGACATTTTCCCAGTGGATACCATGGGCACAGGTTTTATGATGTTCAAACGTCATGTATATGAAAAACTATGTGCTGCTCATCCAGAAACAAAATACGTGGATGATGTCGGTCTAGGTAAACAATATGAGCCAACTATGTATGCGATTTTTGATTGCGAAATTGATGAAAAAGGTCACTATCTAAGTGAAGACTGGACATTCTGTCGTCGTTGGGCTAAACTAGGTGGTGAGATCTATGCTCATGCCAAAGTGTTGCTAAACCACAGCGGGCATTATGAATTTGCTGGTGATCTAAGCGTATTAACTGGTCAAAAACCAGCAGAAATGCCAGATATCACTCCAGCACAAACAGCTGCTAAACAAGCCCAATAATGGAAATAGAAAATCTCAAATTTGATATATCACTAAGTGGGACAGTTTGGAAAAAACTGCCCGCTTTTTCTATCTGGTTTGACGAACAGTTAATGATCAGTGGTGAAGCAGATTCTTCAACTAAAACTTTTACTTTTGAACGAGAGGTATCTGAAGGCGATCACGTTTTAAAAATTCGTTTAGATAATAAAACCGACGATGACACATTATTAGAAAACAATAACATCATTAACGACATGTTATTAAATATTGATGATATCACTATCGACGATATTAGCCTAGGCAACTTGCTTTGGTCAGCTGAATATATATTAGATACTCCCTGTATGTATAAAGGGGAAATGATTAATCATTTAGATAGCTGTATAAATTTGGGCTGGAATGGTGCATATACGCTTAAATTTACCAGTCCGTTTTACATCTGGTTATTAGAGAAAATCTAAGATAAATATAGTAAATATTACGGATTTACTATGTTCCTAAATGAATTATTTGAAGCAATAGACAAAAGACATGCGAGCTTCTGTTTCGGCCGTATGAATCCGCCTACTATCGGGCATGCTCAGTTAATTGACACAGTGGTTAGATCGGCACACGGTGGCGATTACTTTATCTTTTCTAGCCAAAGTCATGACGCTAAGAAAAATCCTTTAGATTACCAAACAAAAGTAAAATTCCTTAAAGCATTATTTCCCAACCAAGCAGGGCACATTGTACAGGATCTTAGACTAAGAACCATAATGCAGATTGCCGAATGGTTATATAATAAAGGCTATCGCTCTGTTACGTTCGTAGCAGGTAGTGATCGACTAGACAGTTTTAAAGAATTATTAGAAAAATACAATGGAGCAGAAGGCGGTAATGTTTATTATAAATTTGACGCTATTAATTTTATTAGTAGTGGGGATCGTGATCCTGACGACGAAGGAATAGCCGGAGTAAGTGCTAGTGCCGCCCGTGCTGCAGCCAAAGCCAACGATATAGCAGCATTTGCTCAAGCAACTGGCGCAGGCGAACTAGCTAAACCATTATTCCACGCAGTGCGTAAAGGTATGTTATTAGAACACATTGTTAAACATGGTAGTGGTTATAGATTAGTTAGTAAAAAGACAGGTAAGAATCTTGGAGACTTTCCAAGTAAAGCGGCCGCTAAAAAACATGAACGTGAAGTAGAATACTTTAAACACATGGATGAGGCTTCGGGTGTTGTTAAAGGTGGCAATGATCCACGATATGTAATGGGATTAACTGTAGATGTTCGTCCCGAGACTTTGGGTAAAGAAATGAAAGCATTTGGTCTAGTAGGACGAAAAAGCCCAGCAACAAGACAGATTAAAGTTGGTAAAGATGTAGGCAAAGGTGTTAAGCCTGTTTAATCTATGGCTGTTAAGAATATAAAAGTAGATGTCCATTGTCTGGGCCCCAGATGGGTAACGATAGAATCTAACAAATATAGATTATATGTAAACGATGACATGGTTACCGAACGTAATTGGATATGGGAAATCAGTCATTATATTAGAGAAGACATCTGGGTTGAATTGGAACACGGTGTTGAAAATATAATTAAAATAGAACCAATCTTAAATCCCAGCAATTCCACTGCTCAATTTGTCCTTAAAGGTTTAACTATTAACAATTCTATTACTCCAGATGATAATATTAATAGAACTCAACTATCATTTATAGTAACAGTATAAATACACTATATTAGGAACACATTATGAAACCATCAGAATTTATTAACGAATCAGAATACAGCCATGAAGAATATGACGACGAAGCAGGCATGGTTAAAGATAATTTATTAACAACAATTCGTATGTCATTAGAGCTAGCTAAAAATCTAGACGATAACGAAGACTTACCTGAATGGTGTCAAGAAAAGATTGCGGTAGCTAAAGGTATGATTGTTGCTGTAGGTGATTATATTCTTAGCCAACATGAACAAGGTGTTCAACCACACATAGCAGAAAATGCCAGTGCTGGTGGTACAGGTTCAGGTGCTATTGCTGCTACTCCAGGAATGGCTGGAGGAAAACCTAAAAGCCAAGTAGGATCATTATTTGGCGGCACATATACACAAAAAAGATCTAAGAAGAAATAAAATGGATTTTAAAAAAATACTAGCTAAAATTGACCTGTTTGAGGGTGCTGGCTCTAGCATGAAAAAAGCTGAGCATAACCCAGCGGGTCCTAAGTTTAAAGGTTATTGGTCTGGTAAGAATCCTAATCCTCCAAAACCAGGTGAAGGTGTAGGCGGTTGTGAAGAAAGCATTCTTAAAGATCTAAGTAAAGGTCCTAAACCTAAAACCAAAGAACAAGAGCTAGCAGAAGCATTTGATGAATTCTTAGAAACATTAGAAGAAGATAACCTAGGTGTGGAAGAAAAACGTCCACAACGTAAAGGTAGTCGTCCGAGTCGTGACTACGGTAAAACTGGTGAACCAAGCAAGCGTTACAATACAGTTAGTGTGAATGAACATGGAGACCAAGAAGGTTATGATCCTCGTGGTCAAAACCCTTTCTTAAAACCAGGACAAAAAGCCTTAAAAGGTACGCCTATGAAGGCTAGAGATGTTGCAAAATCTATTCCATGGCCTAAAGAAGTGCCTAGTGATATGAGCCAAGAACACGATGATGAAGACAATCCACATCCTTATGATCTAGATGAAGCTAAAGAAGAATTTAACTATAAAGTAACCTGCGATGGCTACGACAAAGGTAACTTTGTTGATAAAAACGATGCTATCTACAGTGCGCAGTATATGATCTATCATGGTGAAAAAGAATATAAACACATCGAAGTTACTGACCTAAGTACCCATAAGAAAATCTGGGAATGGAATGGTAAGAAAGATATAGATGAAGCTAAAGGTGATGTTCCTGTTATTTCAGCGTTCAGACGTGGCATGGAAAAGATTGCTAACAGCGGAATGAGTAATCAAGATAAACAAGCAGCATTTGATCGCCTAAGTGCTGAATTTCACAAGAACGCACAAGCATATTCGGATAAAGTAAAAGGTAAAGCTGTAGACGAAGATCTACAGCCTATGGCTAACCCACAAGCTGGAGGTATGCCTCAACCAGGGCAACCAGCACAGTCAGGTGCTCCGGCACAAGGACAAGCGGCAGTGGATCCTAAACAAGTACAAGATATGACTCAAGCTACTCAAGCGGTAAAATCAGCTACACAAAGTACCGCTCCAGCACCTAATATATCAAAAGCATTAGATGCGGCTAGTCAGGGCAAACCTGTTGCGGCCAATGACATGAAGGCTATACAACCACTAATGAAAGATATGTCAACTGTAGCACAAAATCCACAGTTAGCAAATCAATTTAAGACCTTAGCACAACAAACGCAACAGGTTCAACAAAAACAAAAACAACAACAGACAAAAACTAATCCTCAGTAGCTTCTGGTTCAGTAGCTTCTTGTTGTAGATCTTTGTCTAATTGTTTAATATAACGTTTAGCCTGTGCTAGTTTTTTAAAAGTACGAGCTAGACGTTTTTTATTGACGTAAATAAAGAATTTATCAACTGTATCGCTCTTTACTTCAACCTGGGTGTCATGTTTATATCCAATACGGGCAGCATATACTGGCTCAATATTCAATAACTCATCAAATCCTAAGAGTACACTATCGCCTTTTTGGCCGATTTTAACCAGTTGACTGGTAAAATTACCACTGGTATTAACTGTGCGCATGATCAATCCAGCAGTGCGAGTGTCGCTAACCTGTATTAGACCCTGTTCATCTACCCAAAAATCTACACCTTCCTCTGGACCATTGTATGGATCATTTATTAAATCTACTACATCACTAATCATTGACATTAACTATACCTTGAATTGTTGATAATATGTGAATTATACATTCTTAGTTTGTAGTTGTCAACCGAAAAGTTAGATAAATAGTTTTATTATGTTTATATGTGAACTTTTTAAATACAACGATTCTGTAGTCCCTTATCACCCAGAAAGAAACCGTGATAATTTGGAAGAAGCTGATAGCGAATGGCACAACGATGAAGGCCAATGGTACGACGGCCATAGTATGTTCCATAGTCCCGATCAAGATCCTTATACAGGCCCACAAAGTGATGCTGATGAATGGTATAACGGAGATGATCAATGGCATGGTGAAACTAACGAAGATATGGCTGTAGCGAATCTTATTACAGATGACGAAGAGCCTGTTAGTATCGAGCATATTTTAACAGCACGTGGATTAATCAGACGTGCTATAGACAACAAACTAGCAAATAAACACGAATATTTTGAATTTCTTAAATATCTAAGAGACAAATACGGTAAAGATTATAGCACAGCCGTACACCAAAAGGCAGTTAAACTGTCTACATAGGAAAACATAAATGAGTCTGCAATACGTATATACAATCGCAACACCTGAATTATTCTCGTTTACGATGCCGCAAGGATTCCAATCGAACGTTCAAGTTTATCTTTGGGGAGCAGGTGGCGGACAAGGATGGGGTGGAGGTATTGGAGCGGGCGGTGGATTTGTACAGTCAACCATTGCTGTTAACCAAGGCGATTTTGTACAAGTAGATGTAGGCGGTGCTGGACAAGATGCTGCTAGTGCCTACTCTGGTGGCGCAGGTGGAACAAGTAATTTACCAAGTCAATTTGCTGGCGGCAATGGTGGAAGTGGATACGACAGTGACGGAGATGGTGATGGCCCTTGGGCAGGTGGAGGTGGCGGTGCTGCCACAGCAGTTTTAGTCAACGGAGTTCCAATAGCTGTAGCCGCTGGTGGCGGTGGAGGTGGCGGCTTATTTGATGATGGCGGAGCCGGATACGGCGGGTTACCTGGTGGAGTACAAGCACAACCGTCAGGTTGGTATCCAGTAAGTAATGGTGCTTGGTGTAATTTCTTAAATACCTACGGCATTTGGACCGGCGGTAGTAATGATGTAACTACTAACACATATCAAACTACGGTTAATTTTCCAACAACCTCGGGTTATACATTTTATTTGTCGACCGATAACTACGGAACACTTTCGGTTGACAGCAATGTTATTGTAACATCTAGTAGCTATACCAGTGTAGACTCTGCTACTACTTATATTTCAGCTGGTACACATACAGTAACATTAAGTATTACAAATACAGGTGGCCCTGCCGGTATTGGTGCACAAATATTAAATCCAGACACATCTGAATTATGGGATTCGAGATTACCAGTAAACTTCCCAGCATTAAATTCAAACTCATTAGGTGGTGGGGGTGCTCTTGCTGGTGGTGGCGGAGGTGGTGGATATCGCGGAGGCCTAGGCGGTGCTGCAAATTACGGCGGATCTGGTGGCCTACAACTAGGACAAGTGACTGTTCCAGGGAACGGTATACATAGTGGTGGCATTGGACAACTATATGCTCCTCCAGAAAATGCCGGATGGGCAGGATATCCTGGATATGCTGTACTAGTATTCACTCGCAAATTCAGTGGTTATATTAAAGAGTCTGGTGCGTGGAAACAATTACTAGAAGGATATGTTAAAGTTCCAACATCTACAAGTTTAGTTACACCACCACCAACGGTCAACACTGTGACATTTAACACAGTCGGAGCAACTGGTTGGACTGTGCCCAATAATGTAACATCTATCGCAGTTTCTATAGCAGGTGCTGGTGGTGGTACAAGCGGTATGAGTAACGGCAGTGATGTATGGGTATTACCTAATCAGTCTGGTTCAGCAGGTGATTTAGTCACAGGTACATTGTCAGTTACCCCAGGTGAAATATTATTCATGGTAGTTGGCCAAGGCGGTATAACAGGTACAGATTCTTGGGTTTACAGAGCTGGACAGCAAGGTACTGCCGGTAACGGTGGCTCTGGTGTTAACGCAGGTGGCGCAGGTGATAATTATGGCGGTCAAGGTGCTTATCCAGCTGGAGGTGGCGGTGGTGGATCATCTGGTATATTACTAGGATCAACAGTATTAGTAGCTGCCGCAGGTGGAGCAGGCGGCGGATATAGTGGCGGTGGTGGCACAGGAGGAACAGGCTATGTTCCAGCCGGTTTCGTTGACACTTCAGGTGCTGGTTCAGCAGGCGGACAAGGCGCTGATACACAAGATCATTTAGTAAATGGTAATAATGGCCTAATCACTATTACATATTCAACACCTAATGCCCCAATTGAAGTTGTATCGCAATCAGGTTGGAAATCAATCGAACAAGCATGGATTAAAAATAATGGTACGTGGACTCCTATATTGAGCAATAGCCAAATTCTTCCAGCTCAGGTATTTACAGATCAAGTTACACATACAATAACTATTCCATCTGGCGTTTCTCTAATAAATGTTTATCTAGCTGGTGGCGGAGGTGGTGGTGGCGGTAACGATAGTCATATCGGCTATCCAGGATTTGCTGGATCAATTATTACAGGTAATTTATCAGTTAGTCCCGGAGATGTTATTACTGTGTCAGTTGGGTCAGGTGGCGGTGGCGGTGGCTCAGGTCAAGGAACTGGTATTTCAACTCCGGGACAATACAGCGCGATCGGTGGTATTTCTACCTTAGGCTACGTAGGTGGCCGCGGCGGCTATCCAGGAACAAGTGGTTGGTCAGGCGAAGGCGGTGGTGGTGGCGCCGCTACAGTTATACAGAAAAATGGAACTACTGTTGCCATAGCAGGAGGCGGTGGTGGTGGTGGTGGCGGTGGTAACTACTCTAATGGTCAAGGTCAAGGTACGCCTAGCTACACTGGACAAATTTATGGCGGACAAGGTATCGACCATAGCGGAGATGGCGGTGGATCAGGCGGTGGTGGCGGTGGAGCCGACGGCGGAGCAGGCGGAGCAACTGTTGGTGGAGACAGTGGCGGTTACTCAGGATCAAATGGTACTAATTTATTACCGACAGGGTGGGTACAAACTTCCTCTAACAATGGTGGATCATTGTATGCAGCTGGTGGTGGTGGCATAGCTATTATTAGTTTCTAATCGGAAATCCAAACCAAAAAACCGTCCAAGTGGCGGTTTTTTATTGACTTTTTAACCAAATTCATGTATAATGCTCATATATTAAACTACGATAAATACTACAATGAGAGCAGACGAATTAACTAGAGCAACAAAGAACACCAAAATCTATTTAGATATGGATGGTGTGCTGGCCGACTTTTTCCATGAATATGCTAAACTAGCAGGTGTGCCAGCCAACAAGTATGGTAAGCATGACTACCGTTCAATTCCACCTGCTAAGGAAGATCCCACACTAAACAAAATGGTAGGCACTGATTTCTTTTTACGTTTACCCAAATTTAGCACAGCAGATGCGCTAATTAAATTAGTATTAAAATACGTGCCACACTATAACATCTGTTCAAGTCCCCTACGTGGTGATCACAAGAACAGCGAACATTGGAAGCGTGAATGGATTAGTACACATCTAAGACCTATGCCACAAGATATTGTTATCACAGGTACAAAAGAAACCCACGCTGTAAATGCAGATGGCAGTCCTAACATCTTAATTGATGATCGTGGTACAAATATCGACAAATGGAATGCTCGTGGTGGTATTGGTATTAAATATCAAGCTGACGAAAATTCTCTAGATGTAGTAGCAAAAGGACTAGTAAAAGCATATGGCAAGTAATTTATTTGAAGGCGGTAATGTATTTAAAGACTCGGAGGGTCGCCCTGTAACTATTCGCATTACTCGCGACAATGTTGTGCCTACGCTACAGTGGTTAGAAGGCCTAACCGGTCTTAATCTAGTAGATAATATGTTAGGCTCAACTGGCCGCGCAGAAACCAGCGGAGACCTAGACGTAGGAGTCGATAGTACTAAAGTCAGCAAGGATGTTCTAATACAACAACTATTGCGCAAAGGTGTAAATAAGAATGATATCAGAAAATCTGGTGATGCTGTACATGTAAAAACTCCTATTTTAGGTGATCCAAACAATGGTTTTGTACAAACAGATTTTATGTTTACTGAGAATCCTGGTTTTCAGCATTTCTCATTAATGGGTGGGCAACCAAATAGCCCATATAAAGGACTACACCGCCATATTCTGTTAAGCAGTATTGCCAAAGCACAGAACATGAAATGGAGCCCAAAGTTTGGACTTATGGATCGTACTACTAATGAAGTTATTAGTTTAGATCCAAAAGAAATAGCACAGAAATTAATCAACGGTACACCCAATGATTTAAATTCTGTAGAAAGTATTATTAAAAAGATTAAAGGTCGTCCAGATTTTGAACGACTAATAGCAGACGCTAAAGAAACATTAGGTAGAGACGGAATTCAGCTACCGGAAAGTAGTCCGTTGCCAGGCACAGGTGCTTGGTTCCGCGCATGGCAATTAGGTGATATTTAGGAAATCAACATGAGAGCAAAACAATTTACACGTAGAGTTAATGAAGGTATGGGTGATAGTGATGAAGCCAATGCTGTAGTAGCAGAAGTTATTAAACTTATTGGAGAAGGACATACAGAAGTAAGTCCAGATGTTATCACTACCAAAGTATCGGCGGCCTTAGGTCATCCGTTCATGCTTAAAGATCTAGTAGCAGTTAACCATGCTAGCCCAGAACTACAACACTACATCGACAGTATCAATCCAAGCAAGATTAAGTTCTCAACAGATATCTTAACAGTTAAAAATGAAGATCCTGCTAAAGCTAAAGAAAAGTCCGAAGCAGGAGTAGCAAACATGGCAGCACGTGCCGCTAGTCGTTCTAGACTAGGTGAGAGCGAATTAAACGAACATGGAGATCAAGAAGATTACAAACCATGGGGATCACAGGATTTAGAGCCAGGACAAAAAGCTGTTCAAGGTAAACCTGTAAAAGATACTAAAAAATTTACTAAAGATCTGGCTAAAGATTTTGGCAAACATTTAGGTCAAGATGACGACTTAGAAGAAGCAAGTGCTGAAAAGACCTATGTAGTAAACATTACAAAACGTGGTGGCTTTGGCCGTGAAGATAGAACTCGTTCGACATCAGGCACTATTCCTGAGTTGTTAGACTACTTTGGTTATACATTAGAAGTTGGTAAAGCATACGAACACGAACGTGGTCGTTACAAAATCAACATGACTCCTAAAAACATTAAGAGTCTAGTTGACAACTTAAACAAAGCCGCTAGCAACGGTGCTAGCAATGGTGCCGCAAATACTTACTACACCATCGGCGAAGAACATCAAATTACTGAAGGTCGTGTTAAAGATGTTGCTATTGACCTTAAAGAATTATCTGACGAAGAATTTCTTAAAAAATACAAAAAAACTAAAGCAGAAATGCGTTCAGCACTAAGTGAAGGGTGGGGTGCTGATGCGGCCAATGCTCGTCACGCAGAACAACAAAGTGATTGGGACAAGACTTTAGAAAAACACAAAGACGATCCTAAAATGACCAGTAGATTGAAACATCTACGTGCGTGGAAAGCCAGTGAAGCTGAAAAGGCTGCACAGCAAGGTTATTATATGGGTCATGCTGGTAGAGCACATAAATTCCCAGGCGAAGACGACGTTAATGAAAGCGTAGACGCAATTCGTAAACTATCTGGTTTAAAATAATGCGAGCCAAGGATCTAGTCAAAGGTAATATTGCTTACCATGATCAACTAAATCCCGAAGTATGGGATGATGTATTTGGCAAAGGTTATAAACTTCGTATTGATGTACGCTATAGGCTATTAGAAATAGCACATCGTTTTATTGAATACCTAGAAGTACCTAACTTCAAACTATCAGGTATCTTACTACGTGGTAGCCTGGCTAACTACAACTATACTCCTTATAGTGACTTTGATCTACATCTAGTTACTAATTATGCTGATCTAGGATGTGATATCACAGAACAGTTCTACATGGCCAAGAAAAAGATATGGAATGACGAACATGACATTACTATCAAAGGCTATGAAGTAGAACTCTATGTAGAAGATGTCGATGCTAAAAACATCAGCTCAGGCACATACGATGTCTTAGATGATAAGTGGGTTAGTATTCCTAAACATGAAGAACCTAGCATCGATGATCGTGCTGTTAATGCCAAGGCCCGTGATTTAATCACACAGGTTAATCGCGCTATTCGATCAGGTAGCGTAGAAGACCTAGATCGTCTTAAAGATAAAATTAAGTCAATGCGTCAAGCTGGCCTAGATGCCAACGGCGAATTCTCAACAGAGAATCTGGCATTTAAAATCCTACGTAACAAAGGTTACATGGACAAGCTGTACAAATCAAAAACACAAAAGTTTGACCAAGAACTGAGCTTAGACGAACAACTATGAGATTAATGTTATTCTACGCATGTTACGCTGACTATCTAGATAATACTAGTCACCATAAATATCTAGAAGAATTGCTAGGTTCTACTATAGAAACATTTAATGTTAAAGAACACAGAAGTAACTACAATCACGAAGAAATACCTGAATTTTTTCCCGATGGTAGACCAATGTCAGAAACTTGTTGGTGCGATATACCGGATGAAACTAATCCTGTGTGGCCCAAATTACATTGGGATTATGCAAAAGATAATAATTTTATAGCCGCTGGCGACAATATATTAAAGTTAACTAAAGAAGACCTAGTATGAGAGCCAGTGAATTTATTGTAGAAAATTTTGCCGATGGTAAGAAGCCAGGACGTAAGGGCCTAGCCAAACGCAGTGGTGTAAATACTAAAGCTAGCGTAAGTAGTCTACGTAAAACAGCCAAACACTCAACAGGTGAAAAAGCTCGTATGGCACATTGGCTAGCTAATATGAAATCAGGGAAAAAGAAATGAAAATTAATGAAATCATTGTAGAAGCTAAGGCAGTTAAACAACGTTTAGATGCTAAATGTTGGAAAGGTAAACACAAAGAAGGCACTAAGATCAAAGGTGGTGTTCGTGTTAATAACTGTGTGCCAAATGAAAGCGTGGAAGAAGCCGCTAACCCAGCACAGCAGGCCGCTATTGCTATTGCTAAAAAGAAAAAAGCAGGCATCAACGAAGAACTAGATCAAGAGTTTGACATGATTGAAACAATGGTTGAGCATATTGCCGCTAAAAATAATGTTGATAGTGAAGTTGTTTGGGAAGACTTAGAATCACTTAGTGATGATGAACTATATGTATTTGCTGTAACACAAGAGCCAGTGAACGAAGATTGGCAAAAGGTCAACAAGAAAGACAAAACAGATGGTATGAGTAAGAAAGCCGTTAATGCTTATCGTCGTGAACATCCTGGCAGTAAACTAAAAACAGCCGTTACTACTAAACCTAGCAAACTTAAAAAAGGTAGTAAGGCTAGCAAGCGTCGTAAGAGTTACTGTTCACGTAGTAAGGGACAGATGAAGATGCACAATATCAGCTGTGCCAAGACTCCAGATAAAGCAATTTGTAAAGCACGCCGTCGCTGGAACTGCTAATGAGATCAAAAGAATTTATAACTGAATTAAGAAACAAGTTGCAGGATTATCTACAGCAACAGTTTCCTAACTGGCCAGCTTATGTGGTTAATGATTGGTTATATAAAAATGCCAAAGGCATCACTGATTCGGCAGAGTTGGCAGATTGGATGCAGGGCATTAAAAAAGATTATCCAGTTAGCCAATGGCGTTTAGAAACATTACCAA
>Ga0316232_1001684_pt1 | contig 25816 bp, 13 predicted proteins | sample TBHtaG_FD_206006 | JGI IMG/M metagenome (GOLD analysis project Ga0316232, IMG submission 206006) | Freshwater microbial communities from Trout Bog Lake, Wisconsin, USA - TBH18025_13 | ecosystem: Environmental > Aquatic > Freshwater > Lake > Hypolimnion/Profundal zone | place: USA: Wisconsin... | reverse complement strand
TCCAAGACAGAGGCGTTCCCAGGCTGGAGCCTGGGAACGAGACCGCGAATTCCTTAACTTAATGGCAGTGCGCCAAAGCCGCGGCCCAGCCGGCCTGGTACGCTGTCCCGTTCAAAAGTTCGGACCGCCGGGTAGATTGTTTGAAATCGGGAGGGGTTTGGCAGTCGCGCCAGCGTCTTGGACGGCGCATCCTCCAACGAAGGGTCCCGAACCCAGCGTGTTGAGCGAACGAATTTTGCGTAATCTGCGGACCTTCTTTTTCGGAAATCAGCGGGCCGTCCCTCAACGATGAGCAGAAGACGCCAAGATTCTTCTTGCGCGGATGCCTGGTTCCCTGAATCCTTCCGGTTTTCGCTTATATGATGGACAGTCAAACTGCCGACCAACCCCGCCCTTCGCTTCAAACGCTCCCCGGAGATGGCATCCGCCAGCTCTTGTGGGGGTACGCCGACCGCTACGACCTCGCCATGCTGGTGCAATCCTCGCGGGGCGTCGCCCGCGGGCCGGTTGCGCGCATGGTGGCCGCGGGGGCGCGCAATTCCCACGAGTGGACCCAACAGAAGAACGACCTGCTGGCGTTCTACGACGACAGCGGGATCACCGCGGCGTTTCTCGATCCGGAGCACGGCGGGTTCATTGAGGGCCCGAAGAATTTGGCGCTGGCGTTGATTGCCTTTGAGCTGGCGTGGGTCGATGCCGGCGCGGCGACCGGCAGTTTGGCGAGCAATCTCGGGCTGGCTCCGATCCACGAGTGCGGCACACCCGAACAGGTGACCTATTACATGTCGATGGCCACCCCCCGGCAACCGGGTGAGGATCGTCGGCAGATTCGCGCAGCGTTCGCTCTCACCGAACCGATTCCATTTGCCGGTGTCGAGACGGGGATGCTTTGCGGCAAGGCGCGAGTAACGGAGTGGAAGGACGGAGAGGAACCGATGCTGCACATCGACAAACGCGCGCGGTTCATCACCGGAATGGGCTTTGCCGACGTGATAACGGCGGCGGTCGAGTCCGATGACGAGCGCATCAAGGGTAGCTTCATGGTCATTCTCGAAGAGGGCGATCCCGGCACGTTCGACCGGGGCGTTCCGACCAAGAAGCTCGTTCACCAGCTTTCGTCCACGCGCGACCCGGTGTTTAATCAGACGGTGCCTGCGAGCCGGATTGTCGGCGGGTACACCGTCAAGGATGGCGTCATTGTTCCGCGCTACTCCCATTCCGAAGTCATTGAAGCGGTGTTTCGCCGCACACGCGTGACGGTTGGACTGATGACCTCGGCCAAACTCCTTTCCGCCGTTGAACCGGTCATTCGCTACCAGCGCAACCGGTTTCGCGGCAGCGACGGCGTCCGTCCCGGTTCGCCGCGTTACGAAGCCGGTTTGCAGCAGAAGGAAGACGCGCTTCACCGTCTGGCGGACATCTGGGCCGCGGGCGAGGCCGGCGCTTCGCTCGGATTCGCCACTGCGCGCCTTTTTGACGAAGTGGACGTGCTGGAAAAGACCAAGGACCGCATTTATCAGGAGAAAGGCCTGACCGGTCGCGCGGCGTTCAAGGAAATGAGCAAGAACCAGCAGGACGCCATCGAGTTGCTTAAGCTTTCCGAATCCCCTGAGGGGAACTGCGAGAGGATCGAGGCGCTTAAGGCTGACCAACTCGTGCAGTTCGCCATCCTCGACGCCCAGGCGAACATCCTTTGTCCCGCATGCAAGCTTTGGAACACCGGCCACGGCGCGAATATGATGCGCGAGGCCGTCAGCCTGATGGGCGGCTACGGCATCACCGAGGACTGCCCCGGATTCCTGTGCCAGAAGTGGATGGACGCCCAGCTTGAGGCGACCTACGAAGGCCCGGAGGCGGTCCAGCGGCTTCAGCTTTCGATGACAATGGTCAATCCGCTCTTCCTGACTCAGTTTGAGCAGTGGATCAAGGCGATGCGCCAGATTGCCTCCGAGCGGCCCGGCACCGGCGCCTGCACGCTGGCGACAGCCATGCAACTCTGGGTCTGGACGATCAGCCATTTGCAGACCGCAAAGGACGCCGACGGCGCCAGCCTCTACCACAAGAACCGCCAGGGGGTGACGTTCCCGCTGGCCGATGCGCTTTGCTGGCTGCTGGCTTCCCGGCAACAGATTCTCGACCTGCTGGTGTTGGAGCAAAATGGTGCGACCGATCTCAGCCTGGCCGACGGCCTCCCCGGCACGCTCAATTTCCTCATGGACCTCGCCCACGTGCAAAGCGCGCGCGCGGCGGGCGAAGTGGGGCGGATCTGCGCGGAACTGGTCTTCGGGTACAACGCGCATCCGGCGTGGACGGACGAAAGCTGCAAGGCGTGTTATGGTTCCGAGGAAGTCGAAGCGCTGGAGGGGATCATTCCCGGCATCGCCGGTATGGCGCGCGCGGTATCGGACGTAACGGAACCCGGCCAGGCGCACGCCGCAAAGGCCGGGCCGTGTGCGGGGTGCGCGGCGGGCGTGGAGACTTTTGTGCGACTGCGGACAAAGCTCGACGGTTGCCTTACCGGCTCGCGTCTCGCCAAGGATCGCGCCGCGGAGAGCCTTGCCCGGGTGATGATCCCGGAAGCGCTCGATTACCCGGTGTGATCGGATGAAATCGCACGAGCTGTTCCGCGAATTGCTTCGGGGGTCCAACCCGAAGCAATTGGCCGAGTCCATGGGGCTTTCGGTCTCGATGCTTTACAAGTGGGCCGAACCGCCGGAGGAGGGCAGCGGCGCGCTGAATCCGCTGGACCGGATCGGGCAGCTTCTGGAGTTCACCGGCGACAAGCGGATTGCGGGATGGGTTTGCCAGCGTGCGAACGGTGTGTTCATCGAGAACTCCAAGCCCGCCAAAGACAGACTTGGCGAGGAACTCACCGCCGCCACCACCCGAACCGTGGAGGAATTTGGGGAAATGCTGGCGGAGATTGGCGTGGCCGCCCGCGACGGTGAAATCACCGCCAACGAAGCTGCGGAACTCCGGGAGCAGTGGGAACGATTAAAGTCGATCACGGAACGGTTTGTGCGGTGTTGCGAAGAAGGGCGCTTTGAGGAGATGCACGCAAAGCGAAAAGAGTGAATGGAGCGCTCGGTTCACGCGGTTCTTCTGGTCATTTTTGCCGCATTGATCGCTCTGGCGAGGTTTCATACCTACGACGAACCGATCGATCGTGACCTGGGTGATTACGCCACCACGGCGCACGCGATGCATTCGGGTAAGCACCTTTACAGCGATTTGCCCGACCAAAAGCCGCCGGCTATTCACGTCACCTACTACCTTGCCGAGGCGATTTTCGGCTACAACCGCCTGGCGCTGTACGCGATGGCTGCTGCCGCCGGGATTGCCGGACTGGCCGCGGTTTACGTTGCGGGGCTCCGGTTGTCCGGTCCCCGTGCGGCGCTCTGGGCAGCGGCGTTTTGGACCATCGTTTCGGGGCATCTCTCCATGGAGGCGAACCGGCCGAATACCGAGGTTTTCATGAACGTTTTTCTGCTGGCTGGAATCGCCTGCCTGGGGCGCAATTTCCGGCTTTTTTCCGTTGTTGCACCGTTATTAGAGCCGAAGGCGCGACACCATTTCAGATCAAGGCAACGCCCTGACGTTTGTACACATTTTTGGCGGGGACGTGGTCGCGAGGCTCTGGGGAGCGCACGCGCCCTCGCGTGCGGCCTTTGGCGCCCCCGCCAAAGGCACTCGTTGGCCAAACAAACGTTCGGTGAGCAAAAAGTTCGCGTCGGCGAGGGCGCCGACGCCAGCACGCGAGGCGCGTGCGCTCCCCAGAACTCGCCTCCGGCGCTCTTTGGCGACTCCGGCACAAATTGTGAACAAACGTCAAGGCGTTGCCCCAGGCTGGCATCGGGCTGGGCTGTTCTTGCTGGAATCTGTTTCGCGCTGGCGACGACTTACAAGCAGGTGGTGGTCGTCACCCCGGCGATGATCTGCCTTGCGTACTGGATCGTGCCGCCGAAGGGCGGAAGCCGCGGGCGAGCTTTTGCCGAGGCGCTGCTGATCGGGGGGATCATCGTCGGGGTGTGGTGCGCTATGCTCGGCTGGTTTGCCTGGCACGGACGCCTCGATGCCTTCGTGAAATGGGTGGTGGTGTACAATCGGGGATACGCCGGCAGTTTGGGCGAGAATGTGCGGCAATCCCTGGGATTTATCTTCCCGGAGTGCATGAGCGCCACGATGCCTCTGGCCTGGCTGACTGGTGTCGGGATTGTGTTGAGCCTTTTGCGGAAACAGTGGCAACCGGCCCTGTGCCTGCTGGCGCTGGCGGTGGGAACGCAAGTCGCCGTCGCCCTTCCCGGCAAGTATTTTCCGCACTACTATCAGCTTTGGTTCCCGTGGTTGATTCTCGGCGCGAGCGCCGGGATTGCGGCCATCGAGGCGCACCTGCCCGTCCGGGCTTTGGGGACGTACGCCGGGGTGGTCGTCGCCGGATTGTTGCTGCGGGCGGAACTGCCGAATTATCTGCTCTCCGCCGATGCATGGTCGGAGGAAAAATACGGTTCCATCTTCATCGACTCCAACGCCGCCGCCCGTCGGGCCGCGGCCATTCTCAAGCCGGACGAGACTCTCTTCCAGTTCGGGGACGAGACGGAGATTTATCCGGCGACCGGGCGCGGTTGCCCGTGTTCGCTGAGCGCGGTCAACGGAGCGTATGAGGGAGTGCTGGTCGAAGAATGCCGGCTGCGATTGCTCAAAGAACTTAACGCCTGTTTGCCGGATCTGATGATCGAAGCCGACGATGCGCAATGGGAATTCGCCGACGATGCACGCATTACCGGCTTTTTCCGCGATCATTATACGCCGATCCTCCAGGGCAGGACAGCGCCGTATCTATTTATGGCGCGAAAAGGGAGCGATTTGGAACGGCGCATAAAGAATGCGCTTGTTTTGAGTCCGGCTTCGATGAGAAGGTAAACCAATTACTATGAGTAACAGTCGTTCCGGATGTCTGTGGATGGTGGCGGTGACAGGGCTTTGTCTGAGTATTCTTTTGAACCTGGCGTTGATGGCTGCGCTGGCTCCGAAGCATCGTCATGGCCTGCCGCAAGTGCAAAAGCTTGAGCGGTTGGAAGAGCATGTGGTCGATCCGGGGCACGGCGCCGGGTGCATCGCGCTGATTCCAGTTCGCGGGGTTATCACGATGAACATCTCCGGGCGCGGCGAATCGATGGTGGACACCATCAAGGCGCAACTTCGCCAGGCCGAGGATGACCCGAACGTCAAGGCCGTGGTGCTGGCAATCGATTCCCCCGGGGGCGAAGTGACCGCCGCGGACGTTATCTATAACGCCGTGCGCCGGGTGCGCGCCAAAAAGCCGGTAGTGGTATCGATGGGGTCGATGGCGGCCTCGGGCGGGTATTACATCGCATGCGGCGGTTCGTATCTGTTTGCCAACGAGACGACCTTCACCGGTTCCATTGGCGTGATTATCCAGACTGTCCGCATCAACGATTTGCTTGGGAAGATCGGGGTGGTGCCGGTCACCTTCAAGAGCGGCGAGTTTAAGGACATGCTCAGCGGCCTGCGGGAAATGACGCCGCAGGAAAAGGAGTATGTGCAAAAGTTGGTGATGGAGACTTACGGCCGCTTTGTGGGAATCGTGGCAAAGGAACGCCATCTTCCGGAGGAGCAGCTCCGGGCCGGGATTGCCGACGGACGCGTGGTGACCGGCAGGGATGCGCTGGCGGAAAAGTTGGTCAACGCCCTGGGCGAGGTCGAGGATGCCTACAAGAAAGCGCGCGAACTGGGCAAAGCCGCCGATGCGCCGGTGATCGCCTACGAGGAAAAGTTTCATTTCGCCCGCTTGTTCCGCATGTTTGGAAGCGACGCGTTCCAGTCCGGCAAGATGGAGATTAACCTGGCGCAGCAATTTCTGCCGCAACTGGAGCCGGGAAAAGCCTACTTGCTGCCGGAGATGTGTGTGCCATACGGAGAGAGCAGGAATTAGCCGGGTTGCCAGAGTGTCCCTCGATGTTGCGCTCGTTCCTAAGTGCAACTTGGGAATGAGAATCAAGCGAATGCCCCATCGGAGACCGAGCACGGAAATCGGAGCGGCCCTCATTATCTGTCATCCTGAGCTTGCGAAGGATCTCACAGCACGCCAGCCAGCGTTATGCCACCGTTCGCAATTCTCGAAGCCGATGACGTCACACAATGGACCGTCCGCTCCGAAAACGCGCCGAATGATTCGAACGTTCGGACCGCCGCGTGAGATTCCTTCGACAGACTCAGGACAAGCTCTTCGCAAGCTGCCAATGAACCTACCGGTTGCACGTGAGCGTTCAGCGCCAACGGCGCGACTCCATACCAGCCTAGTAGGCTGTAACAGTGACCAGTTCGGATCGCTAGACGTTGGCAAAGCGCGAAAAGTCGGGAGGGGCTCGGCAGTCGCGTCAGCGTCTTGGACTGCGGGTAGTCCTCTACCGCTTTGGCAGTGCGCCTGGCTACGTCTGGCGTCAACTCCAAGCGCAACGTCCTCTGTCGGAGAGTTGCGGAAAGCTCTGATGGCAATGGGAATCTTCCGTAGGCTGGGGACTCTCCAGCTTGCGAAAGCGGCAGAGGACTGCCCGCACTCCAAGACGCTGACGCGCTTATCGGAAGCCCCACTCGGCTCCATCGCCACTCCTGTAAAGCGAAAGTTATCGTGTTACAGCATGCTAGGGCAACGCCCCACTGCCATTAAGTTAAGCTTGGAGGCTCTCGTAACGCGCGCTCGTTCCCAGGCTCCTGCCTGGGAATGCAGTATTCCCGGAGGCTCCAGCCTCCTGCCGGGCATCCAAAAGCACAGCGCACCGGAGAGGAACGGGAGGCTGGAGCCTCCAAGACAGGGGCGTTCCCAGGCTGGAGCCTGGGAACGAGACCGCGAATTCCTTAACTTAATGGCAGTGGGGCAACGCCCTAGGTCTTTGGGCCACACCGGACTAGCGCTGTTTTTCGAAATCCTGGGGCGTTGCCCCAGGCTGGTATGGAGCCGGGCCGTTGGCCCTGAGAGGCGGCGGGCGACAACCGGTTCATGCCCAACAATCAACGCCGCGCTTTGGCCGCCTGCAAGTCTCAGGATGACAGCATTCGGGGCTCCGTCCTTGCTCGTAAGTCCGGTTTGCAAATTTGTAAGTAATGGAAACGGAAAACCGCCATGCTCCAAGACGTTGGCGCGTTCCTCGGAACGCCCAACGCCAACCCCGGCAGGCTCGACCTGCTCACTTGCGTAACAATGCATACCGCCTTCCCGCTCCTGATGGGTTCTCAGCAATTGTCGCCCGGCGCGGTGGCAATGGTCGTTCTTGCGGGATGCGTATTCCTGAGCGTCTCCCTTGCGGTCTATGGCAGAATCGCTGAGCGGGTGCGTGCCGGCCAGGGCAAGGTGAAGACTGAGGGGTTTGCCATCCCAGACCTGCTGGTTATCCTGGTGCTGGGTTCATGGATGGGCGCTGCGGCTACGCAAACGTTTCTGCACGACGAGGCGGTGCGGGAAATCAGCGTTCGCGACCTGGTCTCAAGCGCCGTTCTTTTCGCGATGATTGCCGGCGGCCTGATTGCCTTCTTGAAATACCGGAATGTCCCGGCATTTGCGCTTTTCGGACTTCGGGATCAAGCTTTCTGGCCGGTAGTGGGAAAAGCGGCAGGCTACCTGGCTGCGGCTTATCCCCCGGTGCTGCTGTGCAATGTGCTGATGCAAATGACGCTGGGCGAGGAGGCGAAAAAGCAGGCGATCATGGATTACTTCGTTGACGCCGTGGAGCATTGGAATCGTGGCAGCATGATCGCCACGGCGGTCATCGGCGTTTGCATTGCGCCTGTGCTGGAGGAAACGATTTTTCGCGGCTATTTTTACGGGACGTTGCGGCGGCATTTCGGGCCGCTGGTTGGCATTGTGGTGAACGCCAGTCTCTTTGCCGCAATCCACGGAAACCTGCTGGGGTTGCCGGCGCTCTTTGTGCTGGCGGTTTGCCTGACGCTGGCCTACGAAGCCACCGGCACCCTGTTCGTTCCGATGGCTATGCATGCCGCTTTTAACGGGATAACCCTCGGGCTGACCTTCCTCGGCGCCGAATTGCAGCGATGAAACTGTCCGATATCGGAGAAGACCGCCTGGTGGCACAATTGACGCGCAAGCTGCCGGGTGGCCCGACGGTGCGCGTCGGGCCGGGGGACGACTGTGCCGTTCTGGGACGCCGTTCCGATGCCGTCTGGACGTTGTTCAAGACAGATTGCACGGTCGAAGGCATCCATTTCACCCCGGAGACCGACCTGCGGCGGGTGGGTTGGAAAGCGCTGGCGCGCGCCGTGAGCGACATCGCGGCCATGGGTGGCGAACCCGAAACGGCGTTGATAACGGTGGCTCTGCCGGAGGCAATGGAGGTCGCCAAGGCGGAGGCGCTTTATGCCGGGATCACCCGGTGTGCAAAGCGGTTCCACATCGCGGTCGCCGGTGGTGAAACGGCACGGAGCCCGGGACCGATTTTCGTCTCGGTGGCGTTGACGGGCCGCGTGGAGAAGGAACGCTGCGTCCTGCGGTCAGGCGGGAGGGCAGGGGATCGGCTCTATGTGACAGGCCGGTTGGGCGGTTCGCTGACGGGGAAGCATCTGGATTTCATTCCGCGGGTAAAGGAGGCGCGCTGGTTGACAGAAAACTTCCGGCTGCGCGCCATGATGGATTTGAGCGACGGTCTGGGCGCCGATCTGCCCCGGCTTGCATCCGCCAGCGGGTGCGGATTCGACCTTCGCCTGATTCCATGCATGCGGGGATGCACCCCGGCAGCCGCGATGAGCGATGGCGAAGACTTCGAACTGCTTTTCGCCATAAGCCCCCGTGACCGCGCCCGACTGGAACGCGACTGGCCGTTTCGCAGATTGCCATTGACGTGCATCGGACATTTGACTGAGCTGTCCCATCCATTGATTCACCTTCATGGCTTCGATCATTTCGCACAGTCCACAGCAAACGTTTGAGATCGGGCGCAGTCTGGCCGCCGAATTGCGACCCGGCGCGGTCCTGGCCCTGGCCGGCGACCTCGGCGCGGGCAAGACGCAACTGGTCAAGGGACTTGCAGCCGGGTTGGGGATCGATACCGAACCGACCAGCCCGACGTTTACGCTTATTCATGAATACCCGGGATCGCTGCCGCTCTTTCACATCGATCTCTACCGCCTGGAGTCGGAGGACGAAGTGTTGCGGATTGGGATCGACGATTATCTGGCAGGCGAGGGAGTGACCGTTGTCGAGTGGGCCGATAAATTTGCAGGCCTCATGCCCCGCGGCACGCGCTGGATTCGGTTTCGCGTCATGGATGGGGATGACCGGGCGATTGAGTTGTGAGGGAGGCGGTACTGCGGCGAGGGCGGTTCGCCGTGCAAACGTGCTGTTCCTTGGCAAGCTTTGCACTGCTATCCTCGATAATCCTGCAAAATCCGGGCAGAAAAAAGTTTCTGGAACAGTAAAAAGTTCTCGACAATTCACAAGGATAAGGATTTTCTCGCATCTCGGGAACAGGCCAGGCTCAGTACGGCTCAAACCACCAACACCTAACCAGCTATGAAAAACAGAGTTTCCATTTTCCTGACAGCCGTCGCAGCGTTTGCCGCGGCAGCTTTGAGTGCTTCGGCAATGACCGTCACTCCGACCACGGACCTCACCGCTCTGAAGAACGCCTTTGGCGGCGATGCCACCCTTACTATTAGCGGCGTGACTATCAACAACGGTGCCGCCGGGCAGTTTGGAACGTACACCGGTTTTAACGCAGGGCCGGTGACGATTGGCGACGGGGTGGTCCTCTCCAACGGTTACGCGTATCAAACCACAGCGGCTTACCAGAGCACCAACGACTCCCCCAACAGCAACATGGGCGTTGGTGGAACGCCCGAGTTTAATGCTTATGGCCCTGGGCATATCACGAACTTCTACGGTGCCTACGACGTCGCTTCGGTGACTGTCAACTTCAACTTGAGCACTGCAAGCTCTGTAATCATTCCCTTTCTTTTTGGAAGTGTCGAGTACCCCGATTACGTCAATGAATATACCGATTCATTCCTAGCGTTCTTGGACGGAACGAACGCTGCGAATCAAATCGCTTTCGACAGCGCCGGGAATGCTGTGCAGGTGGGAAGCAGCTTCGCTTCGGCGCTTACGACAGCCGATGTTAACAGCGCATTTGGCGGACGGCACGGCATTCTTTCGCTGACGACCCAGACCGGGACGCTGAGCGCCGGTGCGCACGAGATCACTTTTGAGGTCGGCGACATCAACGATCATGTGCTCGATTCGGCGGTTTTCATCGGGTCGCTCAGCACGGGCACGGGTGGGGGTAGCGCGCCCGTTACCCTGAGTTCCAACGACAACCTGGCCGGCCTGACGATCAGTTCGGGAACGCTGACACCGGTATTCTCCGTGAGCGGGACGATCTACACGGTAACGGTGCCGTCTAGCGTGACGAGCGAAACGGTCACTCCTGTGCTCTCCGATTCGAACGCCACCTTCAATGTGTCCGGTGGGAGCGTTCTTAATCCGGGGCTAAATACAATCACGGTGACCGTGACGGCGCAGGACGGCATTACGGTCAAGGTTTACACGATCTTTGTTACACGCCAGGGCGGTCCCAATGCCAATCTGTCGAACTTGGCAGTCAGTTCGGGGACGTTGAGCCCGGCGTTCGCTTCGAGCGGGACCAGCTATACCGTCACGGTGCCCAACAGCGTGACGAGCGAGACGTTAACGCCGACGCTCTCCGACAGCAACGCAAGCTTTGATATCAGCGGTGGAGACGTGCTGAACGTCGGACCGAATACGATCACGGTGACCGTGACGGCGCAGGATGGTGTCACGACCAAGGTGTACGCTGTGGTTGTGACCCGGTTGCCCAGTTCGAACGCCGATCTGGCGGACCTTCAGCTCAGCGTGGGGACGCTGAACCCAATGTTCGACCCCGAGATGACGCAGTACACAGCGAATGTACCTCAGGATGCCACGAACGAGACGGTCACCCCGGTGCTTTCCGATTCGACAGCGACCTTCGTGGTAACTGGCGGAGACTTTCTCAATCCCGGGCCGAACGCGATTACCGTGGCGGTCACGGCGCAGGATGGCACCACCGCCAAGACTTACGTCGTTTTGGTGAACCGCATGGAAGATCACTCGGAATATTACTTCAGCACCGTTGCCTTGGGAGGACAACAAACGCCCCAGATAAGCGCGTCCGGTAATGCAGCTGCGCCAGTGTCGCCCATTAATCTGTCCGAACCCACTGAAATCGCCTTGAGCGCAAGCGGCAACCTATACATCGCGGATTGGGCCAATACCTGTATTTACAAGATGACTGCGGACGGAGTGACGACGATCCTGGCAGGCGATCCGACGATGAGCGGAACAGCCGATGGCATTGGGGGGCTGTTCGTCTCACCCTTTGGGGTGGCCGTGGATGCCTCCGAGAACGTCTACGTTACGGATGCCGAGGCAGCCACCATTCGCAAGATCACGCCCGACGGGGTGGTAACGACCTTGGCCGGCAGCCCAGGGGTTACCGGGACCAGCGACGGGACCGGTCCTGCCGCTCGCTTCAATATGCCTGCGGGCATCGCGGTCGATGTCAGCGGAAACATCTATGTCGCCGATGCTTTGAACAACACCATCCGGAAGATTACGCCTTCCGGGATCGTGGCGACCCTGGCGGGAAACCCTGCGGCAAGCGGAAGCGCCGATGGGGTCGGAATCGCGGCACGGTTTAACCGTCCGGACGGGGTTGCGGTGGATTCCAACGGAAACCTCTTTGTTGCGGATTTACAGAATAACACAATCCGCAAGGTAGCTCCGGATGGGACCGTCTCAACGTATGCCGGTGTGGCGGGCGCCGCCGGGTTCACCGACGGAACCTCGAACGTGGCGCAGTTTAACAATCCCACGGGCGTCGCGCTGGATGCGTATGGAAATCTGTATGTGACCGACAATGGAAACAACACGATCCGCGAAGTGACCGTTGAGGGCACAGTCCTGACGCTGGGAGGATTCCCGGGAGTGTCGGGAATGATCGATGGGATGGGCAACGATGCGCGATTCAACTCGCCTGTGGGTCTCACGTCGGACGCCAACGGCACGTTGTATATTACGGACCAGAACAACAGCCGTGTAGCCAAGGGAATCCCGCTGCAGGTGACTGGGAGCGCCACTGTGGTTAACGGAAAAGTGACCTTCACCGGTTCGGCGAACCCAATGGGGCTTTTCGCCGCCCCATGGATTGAGTACGGCACGGACACGTTCTACAGAAGCGAAAATGGCGTGCAGGGAATCGGCAGCGGAACGAATTTCGAGATGGTGACCGGGTCGGCGACGGTGGGCTTGGTGAACAACACGACTTACCGGTACCGCCTCGGGCTGGCAAACAGCGACGGCATGTTCTTTGGCGCAACCCACTTCTTTACCGACGGCCCGAGCTGTCTGGTGCGCGACGCGGTGGTGAGCGGATCGCTGGTGACCTTCAACGCTTCGGTGAACCCGAACGGTTTCGCGGGTCCTCTCGGAAAACGCACCAACGTGCAGGTTTACTGGGAATACGGCACCGTGAAGGGCAAGTATACGACCAAGACCACGGCGCAGCCGATCGGCACGGGGACAAACTGGGTGGCGGTCACCGGCACGCACGGCAGGACCGGGCTGACCAAGGCGATCTACCATTTCCGAGTGGCGATGTCGAGCACAGTGGGTATCACCTATGGCCCGGATCAAGTCTTCTCGAACAAGGCGCCCTCGGTGACCTATGGACAACCGGCTGCAACCGGCTCGGGCGGGGTCGTCTCAACGGCGGTGTTAGCCAACGATCTGGAAACGACCGTGTATTTCCAATACGGGTTGACGACGGCTTACGCCAGCGGAACGACGCCCTCGCAGGACGTTGGAAACTGGTGGCAACTGGGCGTTCCGGTAAGCGGGACGCTCACCGGGTTGCTGCCCAACACGCTCTATCATTACCGGATCGTGACCATCAATGCGCTGGGGACGGTTTACGGTCCTGACCAGTGGCTCGCAACGCAACCGCGCTACGGCACGGCTGCGGTGGATTCGATTACGGACGTTGCGCCCGGAATTCCCGGGGCCACCTTCAAGACGTTTGGAAATCCGGCGATCAACGATACCGATCACGTCGCTTTCCAGGCGACGGTGTCCGGAAGCAAAGGCAGCGGGATTGGCGCCACCAACAACGTGGGGATTTGGGCCGACAGTGGAACGGCTTCGCGGGTGTTGCTGGCGCGGACGGGAGCGCTCGCGCCGGGGTATCTCGCATTGGGGACAGTGGGGACGTTTGCCGGGTTGAGCGATCCGGTGTATGCCAACGACGATACGGTGGCGTTCCTGGGAACATTGAGTACGACGGGAACGGTAACCACGATCAACAACAAGGGGATTTGGCTGGCGACGGGAGCGGCGCTGCCTGCTCTGGTGGCGCGTGCGGGGGATTATGCGCCCGATGCTTCCGGATCGATCGGTGCTGCCAGCCCGGTGTTTAAGTCGTTTTCGCAAATTGTGCTGCCAGATCACGGCGGAGTGGTATTTACCGCAAGCCTGATGATTGGCGTTGGAGGAGTGTCGGCGTTAAACAACACGGGCCTATGGGCCCAGGATATCGATGGGACACTGCGCCAGGTGGGGCGCGTTGGAGACGGTGTAACGATCGGTTCTCAAATCAAGGGAATCACGGGAGTAACGATCTTCAATGCGCCGGCAAGCGCCAGCGGGCAGACGCGGCACTTCAACAGCAATGGCGATTTGCTCTTGAAACTCAATTTGACCGGGGCCAGCGGCGGGATCTTGCGTCTGACGTTCCCGACTGTGACGGGTTCGCTGTATGACTCCGCGATGCTTGCGCTCGTCAAGGATGCTGCCCCCGGGATTGCGGGCTGCCATTTCAGCGCGCTGGGCAATCCGGTTATGAATGACAGCGGACATGTCGCTTTTCAGGCGACGGTGTCGGGAATTGCGGGCAGCGGGATCGTTCCGGCCAACAACGTCGGAATTTGGGCGGACAGCGGCACGGACGGGCGGCTGCTGATGGCGCGAACCGGGGTGGCGGCGGCTGGGTATGTTACCGGGACGAGCGTCGGAACGTTTGCTACGCTGAGCGATCCGGTCTATGCGAACGACGATGGGGTCGCGTTTGCGGGAACGTTGGTGAAAGGCGGGACTGGAACTGCGGCGATCACCGGGAGCAACAATGCCGGCATCTGGCTGGCGACGGGAACCGATGCCGCGTCGAGGTCGCTCAAGTTGGTCGCGCGGACAGGCGATCCGGCTCCGGACGCCACAGGAACGGCATCGTCCTCGGGACCGATCTTTGGGGCGTTCAAGCAGTTCGTGTTGCCAAACCAGGGAGGCGTTGTGTTGTTGGCCGGCTTGGTGACGGGCCGCGGAGGGGTGACCGGGACGAACAGTCAAGCGATCTGGGCGCAGGACGCAGCCGGGGTGCTTAAACAGATCATCCGCACCGGCGACGGCCTGACGGTCAACGGGAAAGCGCGCCTTGTTTCGGCACTGAGCATCTTTAGCGCGCCGGCGGCTGGTACAGGCCAGACTCGCCACTTCAACGATGCCGGCGACTTGCTCTACAAGATCACCTTCACTGACGGTTCAATAAGTATCGTGCAATCGGTCTTCCCGTAAGAAACTCAAAAATCAAAATTTTGTGTTGCAAAGGTTCAGAAAATCTGAAAAAACATTCTTATCAAAAAGCGGCCGTGTATTTGGTGAGGCGGCCGGTGTTCAAAAGCCATTAACAACCATTCGTTATGCCAAATCAAATTGCGATAAAGACTGATCCCGAGGCCTTCTGCTCAGGTTCGATACCCCGTTTTGCTTCCGTCAAGAGCGAGCTTCGGCGGGCACGGCGATCATCTCTGGGCGACGGCGCCTTGCGTCTTGCGTGCCTCCTGGTAACCGGTTTTGCGGCGTTATTCGTTATGGGGCTGGGTTCAGTCTTGGCCGGGCCGGCGCCGATCAAGACCAAACCCGATCCGACGATCGTCGGAGCGTATCCAAAGGTGGTTCCGGCGTTCGCCGCGTCCGGCGCAATCCGCGGAGGTTTCTCCGACGCTGTATTGCCCGCCAACGACGATGGATCGACCGGTTTTACTAACTTCGGGTTCAACGTCAACTACTTCGGCTCTACTTATTCGGGAGCTTACCTGAACAATAACGGCAACCTGACGTTCGATTATTCGATGTATACGTTCACGCCGTTCCCTTTGACGACGAGCGACGTGCGGATTATCGCGCCGTTTTTTGGTGACGTCGATACTCGTGGCTACGGTTCGAACCTTCTGACCTATGGGGTCGGAACCGTAGACGGTCATTCCGCGTTTGGGGTGACCTGGCCTGCTGTCGGTTACTACTACGTAGGGATGGACAAGACCAACACTTTCCAAGTGATCTTGATCAGCCGCCCTGATACCGGTGACGGCGATTTCGACCTCGAATTCAACTACTCGCAAATTCAGTGGGAAGCTGGGGACGCCAGCAATGGAAGCGACGGCATCGGTGGCTACCCTGCGCGCGTCGGGTTCGCGGACGCCAGCGGGCATTTCCGGGAACTGGCGGGATCGGGCGTAAGCGGGGCGTTGCTCGACACGAATTTCGTAACGGGGCTGATTCACAACAGCCTGAACTCCTCGGTCCCAGGGCGCTATCTTTTCCATTTCCACGGCGGCCAATTACTCGGCAGCGGTCCAGCGGTCATTCTCACGTCGGTTCTATATGCAGCGTATGGAGATACCGTCAAGATGGATGCCTCCAACAGTTACGACCCGGACGGCAACGCGATCACTTTCCAGTGGAGTCAGATCTCCGGGCCGTCGGTGGTGCTGTCCGACACCACGTCCGCTGCGCCCACCTTTACGGCGCCTGATACTACGACTCCGCTCGTCTTCCAGGTGCAGGTCAGCAACGGAACGCTCGTTTCGACAGGCAATGTTACTGTTTACGTCTCCTCGGTGGCGACGAACGTGGCCACCAGGATTCTTTCCCACGGCGCGACCCTAAACGGTTCGGTGGTTTCCGGTAGTGAGGACTTGAACGGGTTCTTCGATTACGGAACGACAACCGCATATGGAACCGAGACCGCTTACGTTGCGATTCCAGCGGGAAGCGGACTGGTTAGCGGTTTGGCAAATTTGACGGGGCTCAACGCGAGCACAACCTATCATTTTCGCTATGGGGTGGTGTCTGCCTCGGGCACCTACTATGGCACCGATCAATTTTTCACAACCACCCAGCGGAATCCGCCGACGATTACGACTGGAACAGTCACGGGTATAACCGGCGTTGGCGCCACCATTGCCTCAACCGTTTCGCCCAATGGCCTGAACACGAATGTGTATTTTGAGTTCGGCACGAGCATCGTTTACGGAGGGCAGAGTGACACCCAGTCGATCGGAAGCGGACTCGACCCGATAGGGGTTTTCGCACCGATTTCGGGTCTGACAGCGGGAACGCCCTACCACTACCGGGCGGTGGCTTACAATTCCGACGGCACATCCTACGGCCCCGATCAGGTTTTCGCGACATCGAGCAACAACTCGGACGCAAACCTCGCATCTCTCAGCCTCAGCGACGGAACGTTAAGCCCGGGCTTTGCTTCCAGCGGAACGAGTTACACAGCGACAGTGCCGAACTATGTGACAAGCGAGATAGTTACGGCGACGCCCGAGGATAACTCTGCGATTGTTAACATTACCGGTGCCGATTCGCTCAGTGTTGGCGACAACACGATTACGGTCACGGTGACCGCCGCGGACGGGGTGACGACCATGGTTTACATCGTTGTTGTGACCAGGATGCCGAGTTCGAATGCGAATCTTGCCGACTTGCTGCTGAGTTCCGGGACACTGAGCCCGATGTTCGAGCCCGAATTCACAAACTACACGGCGACGGTGCCGCAGGATGTGACGACTGAGACGATCACTCCCGTTCTCTCCGATTCCACGGCGACCTTCGTGGTGACTGGCGGGAATCCGCTCGTTCCCGGACCGAACATGATGACGGTGACAATTATCGCGCAAGACGGAACGACGACCGACAGCTATTCCATTCTCGTGAACCGCACAGAGGATCACGCCCAATACTATTTCAGCACCATTCTGGGGGGGCAACAATACCCCATGGTGAGCGCATCCAGCAAGGCCGCACTGCCGGTATCGTTTTCGATCGATCCCCGCGGAATTGCATTGAGCGCAAGCGGCAACCTCTACATTGCGGATTGGAATAGTTACTGCGTTTACAAGATGACCCCGGACGGGAATATTGCGATTCTGGCAGGCAACCCGGCGATGAGTGGAACAGCCGACGGCGTCGGGAGCGCGGCGCAATTCCTTGTGCCCTACGGTGTAGCTGTGGATGCTGCGGAGAACGTTTATGTTTCCGACAACGAGGCATTCACCATTCGCAAGATAACGCCGGACGGTGTGGTCACGACGTTGGCCGGCAGCCCTGGGGTTACCGGGACCAGCGATGGGACCGGCCCTGCCGCTCTCTTTAACGGACCCGCAGGAGTGGCGGTTGACGTCAGTGGAAATATTTATGTCGCTGATTCTTATAACAACACCATCCGAAAGATTACTCCTTCCGGAATCGTGGCGACCTTGGCGGGAAATCCCTCGATAAGCGGAAATGCCGATGGAATCGGACGCGCGGCCCAGTTTAACGGTCCGGACGGGGTTGCGGTGGACTCCAAGGGAAATCTCTTTGTCGCTGATTTTTGGAATAACACCGTTCGCAAGGTGGCTCCGGATGGGACTGTATCGACCTATGCGGGAATGGCTGGCGCCTCCGGTTTCACCGATGGAACCGCGGGTGCGGCGCAGTTTTTTAGTCCTTCCGGGGTGGCGGTGGATGCGTATGGAAATCTGTATGTAACCGACAACGGAAACAACACGATTCGCGAAGTGACCATCGACGGCGTCGTCATGACGCTGGGTGGGTTCCCTGGCCAATCGGGGATGGCGGACGGGATGGGAGACGTCGCCCGATTCTACAGTCTCGCCGGTATCGCTTCGGACGCCGACGGGACCTTGTTCATTGCGGATCAGGGCAACGGACGCGTGGCTAAAGGAATCCCGCTGCAAGTCACAGGCAGCGCCACGGTAGTCAACGGAAAGGTGGCCTTCACCGGTTCGTCCAATCCGATGGGGATGTTCGGGGCGGCGTGGTATGAATACGGAACTGATATGCTCTACAGAAGCGAAGACGACGCCCATGGCATCGGCAGTGGGACGGATTTCGTTATAACGAGCGGCTCAGCGAAGAATCTGGTCAATAACGCGAACTACCGTTACCGCATCGGTCTGGTGAACGCGGACGGCATGTTCTATGGCGCAACCCATTTCTTTACCAATGGCCCGAGTTGCTTGGTGCGCGACGCGGTGGTGAGCGGTTCGCTGGTGACTTTCAACGCTTCGGTGAACCCGAACGGTTTTGCCGGTCCTCTTGGCAAACGCACCAACGTGCAGGTTTACTGGGAATACGGCACGGTGAAGGGCAAGTACACGGCCAAGACCACCGCGCAGTCGATCGGCACGGGCACAAACTGGTTGGCGGTTACCGGCACGCACGGCAGGGTCGGGTTGACCAAAGCCATCTATCATTTCCGCGTGGCGATGTCGAGCACGGTTGGGATCACCTACGGTCCGGACCAGGTCTTCTCGGAGAAGGCGCCGACTGCAATTTATAGCGTTCCTGCAACAACGGGGTCGGGCGGAGTGGTAATGGCTGCGGTCGTTCCAGACGATCTGGAAACCACCGTCTACTTCCAATACGGACTGACCACCGCTTATACCAGCGGGATAACGCCGACGCAGGACATCGGCAACTGGTGGCAACTGGCTTTGCCGGTAAGCGGGACGTTCGACGGACTGGTGCCGAATACGCTCTATCATTACCGGATGGTGACGACCAATGCGTTGGGAACTGTTTACGGGCCCGATGAGACCTTGGCCACCCAGCCTCGCTTTGGCACGATGGCGGTGACATCGCTGAAGGACGCCGCACCCGGCATTTCGGGCGCCAAGATTAGTGCGTTCGGCAGTCCCAGCATGAACGACCTCGGTCATGTTGCCTGCCAGGCCACCATCTCTGGAAGCGCCGGCAGTGGGATCAATTCTACCAATAACTCCGGTATTTGGGCGGACACAGGAACCGACGCAGCTGTTTTGGTGGTGCGGACGGGTACGCCGGCGCCGGGCTACACGGTTTCAGGAACGGCGGGAAAGTTCGCCTCGTTGAGTGACCCTGTCTTCGGCAGCGACGACGTGGTCGCGTTTATTGGCAAGGTGGTAAAGGGCGGAACGGGAGCGTTCGCAATCACTGGAAGCAACAATACGGGCATTTGGATGGGGGCGCCGGGTGCGATCAACGTGGTGGTGCGGACGGGGGATCACGCGCCGGACGCGAGCGGAAGCACGTCCGCGTCGAGTCCCGTGTTTGCCTCGTTCTCGCAGTTGGTGCTGCCCGAACAGGGCGGCGTGGTGATACTGGCCAATCTGGCGGCAGGCACCGCAGCGGCGCCGGGGCCGGGCGGAGTGATAGCTTCCAACAGTGTAGGTGTTTGGGCGCAGGATCCGACCGGAGTGCTCAAGCAGGTGATTCGCACCGGAAGCCATCTGACGATCAACAGCATCACCAAGACCGTCTCGACGGTGACGATCTTCACGGCGCCTCCGAGCGAGACCGGCCAAACGCGCCACTTCAACAACAATGGCGACTTGCTTTACAAGGTGAGTTTCACCGACGGCACGACCAGCATTGTGACTACGATGTTCCCGTAATTCAGCAGACAACGAAAACAATCAAATTCGAAAAGCCATGAAAATGCAGAACTTCTCTCGGGTGTTTGGTGTGGTGCGCGGGGCCGCGTTGACGGCGCTCGCCTTGTTTGCCTGCTCATCGGGCGCCCAAGCCCAGCAGCAGTATTATTTCGGGGCCTTTGCAGGCGGCAACCTTGGAATATCCGGGACTGCCGATGGTACTGGCAGCGTGGCGCGCTTCTGGAGTCCCGCCAGCATCGCGCTTAGGCCCGATGGAAACTTTGTGATTGCCGACTTCGATAATCATAGCATCCGTCTAATGACGCCCGCTGGCTCGGTCACAACGATTGCGGGAATTCCTGGCAGCAGTGGAAGCGCCGACGGCCCGGGTCTCAGTGCGCAGTTTAACTATCCCGATAGTGTCGCCGTCGATTCTGCCGGGATAACCTACGTTGCGGATGCGGAGAATCACACCATTCGGAAAATTGGGTTGGATGGCGTGGTCGCAACCCTGGCCGGGTCTCCCGGAATGGCGGGCGCCGTGGATGGAGTCGGAAGCGCGGCCCGGTTTAATGAACCCTACGGGATTACTCTGGATTCGACTGGCAATGTTTACGTTGCCGAGTGGCAGAACAGCGCAATTCGAAAAGTGGCTCCCGATGGGACGGTTTCGACAGTGGCTGGATTGATGGGAGTCACCGGCACAACCGACGCAACGGGAACGTCGGCGCGCTTCGCTCACTGTGAAGGCGTAACGATCGACCCCGCCACTGGAACCCTGTATGTTGCCGATACATACAATCATACCATCCGCCAAATCGCCTCCTCCGGAACGGTCACCACGCTGGCAGGAACGCCTGGAGTTTCCGGCACCGGCGACGGAGTCGGAAGCGGCGCCCAGTTCTACCACCCGGACAACCTCCTGTGGGATCCGGTCAGCGGGAGTCTTTATGTTGCCGATTCATGGAATTTCACGATTCGCAGGGTGATGCCCGACGGGACAGTCACCACGTTGGCTGGGTGTCCCGGAAAAGCCGGGGTTGCCGATGGAGTCGGCAGCACAGCCCGTTTTGGCAAGCCGATCGGATTGGCGCTCGACCCCGCGGGGACGCTTTATATTACAGACTATAGCGGATGCACGATTCGCCGGATGACGTCGGATGGAACGGTGACTACTGTGGCTGGAGAGACCGAGGGGATGGGTGAAATTGCCCTCAGCCTGGCTAACCCCCGTGGCGTTGCGGTCGATGCCGGCGGGAATGTTTACATCGCCGACACAGACAATCAGGTGATCGAGAAGGTGACGTCCGCTGGGGCTGGCAAGGTATTGGCCGGGAATTTTGGAAATGCGGGAAGCCTCAACGGGACGGGAACTGCGGCGCGGTTTAACGGACCTCAAGGCGTGGCAGTCGATCAAAACGGGAACGTGTACGTGGCCGACAGCAGTTCCAGCACCATTCGCAAGATTACTCAGGCGGGGGCGGTTACGACCCTGGCCGGAAAAGCTAATAACCCGGGTCATGCCGAGGGCCTGGGAGCGGCGGCGCGATTCGGTTGGGCTGCCGGGCTTGTAGCTGACAGCGCCGGTAATATTTATGTTGCGGATGGTGGAAATATGGAAATTCGCAAGATCACGCCGGCCGGTTTGGTGTCGACGCTGGCTGGAAGCTGGACAACGTCCGGGACCTCCGACGGAACCGGCAGCGCGGCGAGCTTCGCTTACCCGAATGGTATCGCGATCGATTCCGCCGGAAACCTCTATGTTGCCGATTCACCCAACCACACCATTCGCAAGGTGACTCTCAGCGGTGTTGTAACAACCATCGCGGGAACGCCCGGAGTTTCGGGGACAGACGACGGCCCGGTTGCGACGGCGCTGTTCAACGGCCCCACGGGAGTGGCAGTCGATGCCAACGGCAATATTTACGTCGCGGATCGCGACAACCAGGCGATTCGTAAGATTTCTACGGCCGGCATGGTGAGCACCATTGGGGGAACCCCTGGAACCCTCGGGTGCGACATTGGCATTGGGGGGGCGGCACTCTTCAGTGAACCGTTCGGAATTGCAGTCGGCCCGCAAGGAAATGTCTACGTTGCGGATACTCAAAATGGTCGAGTCGCCGTTGGTTCGCTATGGCAGGTGAGTGGAGGCGTTACCAGTTATGTCGGTGGCCAGGATGCCGTCGTGACCGGTTCGGCCAACCCGAACAACGGCCTCGCGACGGTGTGGTTCGAGTATGGGGCGGATACGAGTTACGGCAGTCAAACGGACTCTCAGGACATTGGCGGAATAGGCTATGTCACAGTCAGCGGCACTCTGACGGGGCCTGTGGTACCGGGTTGGCACTACCGGATGGTTGTCAGCAGCGGCGGAAATACCTACTACGGCGACGATATGGTGCTGAGCATCCCGACTTTTGTGACGATGGGGCTGGCCAGCACCAAAGATGCCTCGCCGGGTATTCCGGGCGGCGCGTTTACTTCGCTGGGCAATCCTGTAATCAACAACCTGAATCACATCGCCTTCCAGGCCTTTGTGGCGGGCGGCACTGCCACTGGAATTAAGACGGCCAACAATTGCGGGATCTGGGCTGACACCGGTAACCAAGGACGACTCTTGGTTGCGCGGACCGGCAGTCCGGCGCCGGGAACCACAGGAACGTTCGCTACGTTGAGCGATCCGGTTTACGCGAGCGACGATGCGGTGGCGTTCGTTGGCACTTTGGTGAAGACGGGAACGGACAGCACTTCGATTAGCGCGCAAAACAACACCGGCATTTGGGCCGGAGTCTCGGGGTCGCTGGCGCTGGTCGCACGGACAGGCTCTCCGGCTCCCGATGCCGCCGGGGCCACTTCCGCATCCAGCCCGGTATTCAGTTCGTTTGCGCAAATTGTTCTGCCGGATCAGGGCGGCGTAGTGTTTGTTGGAAACCTGAAGGCCGGCACCGCGGCAGTGCCGGGACCGGGTGGCGTGGTGCCGTCCAACAGCCAGGCGATTTGGGCGCAGGACACCGCTGGGGTCCTCAAACAATTGATCCGCAAAGGCGATGGCCTGACGGTGAAAGGCGTTGCGAAGACGGTTTCCACTCTGACCATCTTCAACGCCCCTGCGATGGTTGCCGGCCAGACGCGGCATTTCAATAACCCGGGCGACCTCATTTACAAGATCGGTTTCACCGACGGTTCGATCAGCCTCATCACCACGGTCTTCCCGTAGCAGCGGAGACCGGCGGAGAGGCTGCATTTATGCGGCGGCAAATCCCCCTCTGGCATCGGAGAAAATCCTGTTCTTTCTGACCGGGGGTGTATGTGTTCGCTCGGGTGGGCGGCAAATGGTGTTGCCGCCTAGCAGGAGGCAGAGCAACAAGTAATCTCGGGGATCTCTCAGTTTCTCCCAGCTGGCGGCGTGAGGTGAAAGGTCCGGTAAACGGTTTCCGTGGGCTTGATGGCGCCGGTTTCCTTAAAAAGGCCGATCTGGTATGCGCCGACGGTGACTTCGATCGGTTTGGTCGCGGCGGCAGGTACCTCGGTGGGAACGAATGAGCCGTCCTGGATGATCCCCGGACCTTTGAGGACAAAATAGTCCACAGGCAAGCCGGCGGAGCTCTTGGCCTTGAGTTCGATCCTCGCCGAAGTCGCCGGCGCATCCGGCACGGCGGCGAAGTCCACTGTCTGCGCCACCGCGTTCTTCATGGTATCCGGCGGCGACAGCGAAATCTGGCAGGTGCGTCCGGCGGCAGAGAATTGCTCGTCGCCCTCGTGATAAACGCGGACAAAGGACATGTTGAACCCCGCTCCCGGATCCATGCGATGGCGTTTCAGCCGTAGCGTCAGGCGCGTCTCCGTTACGCCACGGGCGTCCTTGAACTGCTCGCTGCGCACCAGTTCGAACGCGCCGCCATGCGCGTCGAACCGCAGCGGGAGTTCGCTTACGGGCATGCTGGTTTTGCCCGGAAACAATACGTTCTCGTATCGATGCGGTTGCTCCGGGTGGTTGGCGTGATTCCTGTCCTTCACCGTGCAAATATCGGGCGGCGCAGTGAAACGATGCGTGGTCAGCGTGAATAATCCGTCCTCGTGCAATAGTGCTCCCGGATCGGGCATCGCGGCCATGGAGCCGTGTGCCAGACTGATAGGCTGCTCCTTCGGATCGAGGAGGGTGAACATCTCGATCTTCTTGCGCGGCTCGGTGCGACCCAGTTCAAACAGCGCACGCGCCAGTTTTTCATTGGGAAACCAGAGGGCCCGGTTGCGATGGCCTTTGTACTCCAGATAGGGTGCGGGCATCGCGTAGTCCTTCGGCAAATCGCCCGTCGCGGGGACCTGCGGATCCATCAGCCAGCCGTCGCGCAGTGTGAGGTTCTTCATCGAATCGCCAGCCCTGTCGGGCAAACGCGCCGCCGCCACGGCATCGAGCCAGTCGGCAACGAACTGGTAATTGCGCGGCAACATGTCGAAATGGCCGCTGGTCATCTCCCAGCACGAACCAAAGAGGTCGTTGCGCGGTTCGTAGCTCGTGCCAGGGTTGTCGTCGTGATCGCGCCGATAGCTGTCCAGCCCGTAGATGCCCAGCGGGTGCGGATACGCGCTCCAGCCAACCGTTTCCTGACTGGCCGAGGTCACAAACAGAATAGGCACATAGCGCAAGGACATCTGGGGATTGGGATGCATCGCCTTCCCGCCGGCGCCGAAGAAATTGTACATGTCCGGCAAGCCGGCCTTGATGGGGACGGCGCAGAGGCATTGTTCGGGCTTGCGGAATGCGGCTTCAAACGGGAAACCGCAGAAGGCTGAGTGCCCCAGAGGGACGATCGGTACGGCGACCAGTTCGGGATGCTCAGACAGGTCCGCAAGCCGCTTCAGGTAGGTGTCGTAGACTGCCGTGCGCGCCGGATCGGTCACGTCGAAACTCAGGTCCTTCATCATGATCCCGCCGATGTCTTTGGCCCACGGCGTAAACAGAATTTGGGCAATCCCATGCTTGCGGCACACACCGCGCACCGGCGGGCTTTGCAGGATATTGATCGGAAGGCCGTTGTGCATTCCCACCATCACGGCGCGAATCTTCGGCGTGTTCGGCGGAATCCAGAGATAGGCGCCGAGGTTCATCCGTTCCTTGGATGCTTCAGACGGCGCGAAGAACTGGTAAATGCGCTCTACCTCCGGGTTCGTTTGTGCGGTGGGCGCGGCGTATAGACCGGTCAGGCCGGTTAAGAAAAGCGCGAGTGCGAAGAGAGGCTTCATGCTGGTACTGTGTTCTTGGGTATGTTCGCTCGGAGTTTGAAGCGGACGGCGGCTTACGGACAACAAAAAAACGGCGGAGTGCTGTCCGGTATCGGCAGTCGTGGGCTGGAGACCTGCTGAGCAAATTTGATCGCGGCTGCGACCCAACCTTGCAGCTTCTGCGTCGCGCCGATGGGCGCAGGAAACGCTTTGGGTAATTCCTAAGACCGATCGCTTCGAAAGCGGTGGAGCTTCCTTTCCATTACCCACAAGTTTGCAAATCGGGCGCAGGAGTGAGAACGAACCCGAATGGCGCTAAGTTAAGGGCGTTCTTGGATCGATGCTGGTTCGTATTGCAGATAGCGCTCGGGACGGGGACTCGGGGGAGCGCACGCGTCTCGCGTGCTGGCGTCCCGCCAGCGCGAACTTCCGGCCATCGACTCGCCTTCCGGATCTCAGACTCCGAAGGCTGTAGGCGCATCCACGCCAGAAGTTCGTCGAGGCGGGACGCCTCAACCAACACCCGGGACGGGTGCGCTCCCAGGAATTTGCATCCGACGCTCCTCAGCTTCTTCGTGTCTCCAGTGCCTACCGAAAGCCTCCTTAAGTTAGTGCCATTCAGACCGGAGCACCGAACGCTGTCATCCTGAGACTTGCAGGCGGCCAAAGCGCGGCGTTGATTGGTGGGCAAGAACCTGCGTCGCGCCAGCTTCCGGGGAGCGCACGCGCCCTCGCGTGTGGCCTTTGGCGCCCTCGCCAAAGGCATCTTCGCGGCTGATCGCGTCGGCAGCGCAAAAAAGTTCGCGTCGGC
>Ga0316232_1001679_pt1 | contig 25885 bp, 23 predicted proteins | sample TBHtaG_FD_206006 | JGI IMG/M metagenome (GOLD analysis project Ga0316232, IMG submission 206006) | Freshwater microbial communities from Trout Bog Lake, Wisconsin, USA - TBH18025_13 | ecosystem: Environmental > Aquatic > Freshwater > Lake > Hypolimnion/Profundal zone | place: USA: Wisconsin... | reverse complement strand
AACCTCAACTTTCTCTTTGGCGGTGAGGTGGCGTCGTGGCATGCGGGATGGTGATGATTGTCGTTTCACCCTGCCATCCTGCCACACCCTCACCCCTCAGCGTAAGACGGCACCGCCGGACGGTTACATTGTAAGGAATGTTCGATGGGCCGCTGATCGGACCGCTAACCCCGATTTCATCATACCGTCCTGGAGACGGCATTATCACTCTGAACTGCATTCCTGACTCGGAGTAAGTTGTGCCGGCGAAGCCTGTAGCGTGGTCGAAAGTAATCGTTCCCTGACCTCTGGTGGGTTGGACAAATACTACCAAGGCCATCGCCAAGGCCGATTGAATTGACCGAATCCGAATCGGGATGGTGCAAAGGGCTGTCTTCATCATCGTCCTTTCGTTCTTGCTTAAAAGTCTGTCCGCCATGCCGGACGACCTTTCATTGACGCTGGTCCCGCTGCCAAGCCCTATGCGCGCCGCCGCTTCCACACAACCCGAACTCGCAGGACGACTAGACCCAAGCCCGCAAGCACGACACTACTCGGCTCCGGCACCGTGAAGACCAGGTTGTCCATGGCCCACCGTGGGGCAATGATGTCGACGCTCGTCAGCCCGGAAGCGAACAACGGGCTAAACACGTAAGTTGCAAACGTAGTTGCGCCGCCACCGGGTGTCGTAAAGACATTGGTGACAGATAAACCATCTGCTTTAAAACCCAGGAATGTTATTGGGAACGCCAAGGAAGACGGGGAATTCGGGTCCGCGAGTTGCACAGAGGTCAGTCCAAATTGGGCCTCACTTGTCAGGCTCAAGGAGACGTAGTCATAGGGGTTGTTCTGACGGAGCCACCACATGAACGGGTTGTTATCTTGCGGAACGCCTTGATACGTGGAGGGAGGCACAATTCCCATGTAGTCCAGCGATTGTCCTTGGGGAACAACCAACTGAAATGCCATTCCCGATTCGGTGTAATATGTGCCAATCCAGTTGGGATGAGCATCGAATGTTATTGCTCCTTGGCCTTGAGTTGTTGTCCGCCAAACAACCGCGCAAATCGTTGTTAGGAATTTGAAGAAATGCACACACTGCAATTTCATAATCTTCACTCCGGTTAATGTCATTGGAACGTGAAGGCCAAGCTCCAGGAGTCGGTTAGCTGCCCGATACCTGACAGCACATTATCATAAATATAGAGACTCCAAACACCGTTGGGATTCTCCCCCTGCAAGGTCTGGAGATCGCTCGAATAAGGACCGGCGGGCAATCCGAACGGAACCTGTGGCGTCTTTTGCCCATAATTGCTAGGTTGGAAAGGCCAAGGGCCCCCCGGCGGAATAGATGCATGCTGCACTGGCAGGAACGCATCCTGTCGAAACGCAATAATTGACCCCGACACGCTGTTTACCCCGCCCACATTCGACATGAGGATAATCCTCGTCCCAGATGGGCTCACTAGGAGAAAGTTCAAATCCGCGGATCGCGTGTGATTCAATCCCCACAGTGTCACGATCACACTAGCGATGTTCGTGGGTTGCCCAAAGACATTGATAGTCGCCGGATACCGTGTCGCAGGTCCTTGCCCGCTCGGGTAATTGGTTGCGGGAATACTCATCTCTGCCGGGTCCATCTGAACAAATGCTGGCCCAAGCCATACGCTTTCCCCGACGCCGTTGCTGACAAGGCACGACACCTGTGTCCCGTGAAAGACATCAAACGCATCCACGTAACCGTTCACCCAGGAATCGACGTTGGTGACCGAGAAGCTCGCATTGGTCGCGCCTGACGCAACCACGGCGTTCGTCATCCAGGGATACTGGATGAACCATTGATAGCTGGTTGGTGCCGCCCCGACAAGGCCAGCCAAAAAGGTTGCATCGCCCCCTTCGGCCACCCACTGGTCATAAAGGAAGTAATCGCCTGCGAAACCAGAGCTTCTTCCGTAAAGGGTCAGATCGTAAACGGCCGGCTGTTTGCTCGCGTCGTCTCGGGTCATGCTCAGCCTGACCTCGATGAAACGACCTCGGATGGCCGGGAAGGCGGCATGGTTGGTCGCCTGAACGAAGATCGCGCTGCCCAGGCCGGGGCGATCATCCGATGCCCGAACATAGACCTCGACTGTGCAGTCATTGGTGGACGATGTCCAGGACACCAGGTTCCAAAGCTGCCCTGCGTTGCCGCTGTCATTGACCACCATCCAATAGCCTTTGAGGGGTTTGAGGGAAGGATTGACGACCCGGGCGTTGAAGCCGGTCATGTCGCTGTAGTTGTAGGGGTGGGCATCCACCCCAACCCCTACCACCATGTCCACCAAACCGACATGATTGGTTTGGCCGTCCGAGGTCACCGAAAGCGGCCCCGCGTGGGGATCGATGCGCACAGCAGTGCTCGCGTCGTAACACGCCGCCCAGATCTTGCCCGCCGCGTCCACCGAGATGCCCGTAGCGCCGTGGATCCCGCCGTCCGCCTGGCTCAGGAAGCTTTCCGGTGGCACCACTTCCTTTGGCAGGCCCGGCTCCTGCCAGGAGAGGGTAAGGTTGGCGGCCCCGGAGAAATGCGCGTATTCCAAGCGGATGTCATAGGCCACGTTCGTGCCCAGCCAGTTGGTCGCCGCAAGCTCCACGGCATTGGTGGCAGGCTGCGCCCAGTTGTCGATCAGCATCGCGCCGTTGACCCTAAGCCGGAAGGCCGCCCCGGCCTCCGCGCTGACATAAAACACATGGTCGCCTTGCGCCTGCGGGGAGATCACTCCGCTCCACCGCGCGGAAAACAAGCTGGGGACCAACGGGGCAGGCGGCCAGTTGTTCGTGGTCGAACTGAAATCCACCCGCCCTTCCACCCCGGTCGCCGCCGGCCACCCGCCGAGAGTTGTATTCGTGAAATACTCGGCGTAGAGGCCGGAAACCTGCAAATCCACATTGCCCACCCACAGGCCGTTGGTATTCAGGTGCCCGACAGTGTGGCTCAGCGATTTCTGGTGCGCCACCCACACATGGCCATTGGTGTCCACCGCGAGGCCCTGAGAGCTCGTGAAACCGTTCGTGTAGAAGACGATTCCTTGCAGATTGGTTTCGGGCGTTCCGTTGGTAAGCCAGCGGAAGACCGAGCTCCCTGAAGTCTGCCAGATGTAGGGATGGACCGGGTCCACCGCGATGCCGTACATCGAGGCGTTGGCGGCGGTAAGGACGAACCAGTTGGTATTCTCAATGGGCGGGTAGCTCGTGGGGAGTATCAGCCAGAGCAGTTGCTCGCTGTCATCCCCGGAGGACCAGAAGTTGCCCAGGCCGTCGATCACGGCCCCGTAACCGCCGGCGCCGGGGTCGAAGACCGATCCGGGCACCGCCCGCGCGGTCAACCCGTCGATCTTCTCGTGGGGTTGCGACCCGGGCCCCGTTCTGAGATAGCCTCCCACCCACACGTCGTTGTAACGGTCCACGGCGATAGCGCGAGCGCCCTGGCAGGGTACCCGGACGTATTCGGTAATCGCTTCGTCCTCGGCGGTCGAAACGCCTCCGTCTGAGTCCACCCCGGCACTATTGTTCCAGGGCAGGACGTCGCTCAACCCAGTAGAAGTGCAGATGAAACCGTCCCCGTCCCGGTCGATGCAGGTGTTGTAAAGCGCGTTACTGATCGCGACATACCGGCCATTAGCGTCAGGGGAGAACACGCCGTTGGTTTTTGAGAAGCGGGCGTTGGGGCCGGTGCCGGGAATGATCAGGCCGATCCGGGTGATCGAACCATTGATGGAGCCATCACTCATCAGCCGATCATCATCGCGATTGGCAACCCAGACGTTTCCATACTGGTCCACAGTAGTGCGTGACGGACTCGGCCCCATTGGAGAGTCCACCCCGGTAAAGGCGAGTCCAAGGGGGGCGGTGGCATACTCGCCCAGCACCATGCCGTTGGTGGTATTGATCCGCGCGACCGTGCCATGGTCGGAGCAGGCCACGTTGATGAAAGGGAATTGCGGCGGCAGGCTCGGCTGGAACCGAAGATGGCCGTCGTCGGTCGCGTCGGCGGGCGTCTTGACCGCCTCCAGCCCGTCCATCACGCCGAGATTAAAGTCAGCAACGGTCGTGTATTGGCGCGAATACCCTTCGAGAATCCAGGCGGAGGCGTTGGTGTAGTTGGGCTCCAGGACGTAGCCGGGCGAATTGGTGTTCAGGGTGAGCGTGGCGATCTGGGTGCCAACAATATTGGTGTGGCCCGTGGTGGGGGTGAGCGTCACCGAAAAGTTGGTCTCGAAGGGCGGGAAGGTGATAAAGAAGTTCGTGCCGCTGTTGGTTACCGAGGATAGGGTGTAATCCACCCCGTTCGTGGCCGTGCCGGAGAGTTGAAAGCAGACGGTCAAGGGCTGCATCCGATAGCCGCCGCGCCGCCAAAAAGCGAAAGCCGCGGGGTTGGATGGGTCATTCTCATAGGCGACCGAGTCGGTCACCCGAATCCCAACGAAAGGAGGGAGGTAATCATCCGAGGGGTCGTTGGTATCTCCGTGGGTGACCCAACGCTCATAGGCATCGGAGAACCCACCGCCGTCGGTGTCGTTGGTGGCGCCGAGGATGTAGAAGCAATTCCCGGCGGGCTCGTTGGTCAGCCAAGCATCGCTGCCCACGAAATACCGGTCCACCAAATACCACTGCGAATTGGTAACGTTGTACGCCAGGAGATTCGTGGTCCGAAATACGTCATAAGGAATGCCCGTATTGGTGCCCCCGACGTGGAAACTAACCCACGAGTTGCTGCCCCGGTTGGTGCTGACCAAGTTACAAATATACGCTGCCGCCGGGGGATGGGTCGCACAAGGCGGAGCGGGAACCAACATCGGCGTTCCGCCCGTGCCACCGCCGGAGTCGTCACCACCGTCGTCATCACCCCCGTCTCCCGGGGGTGCCGGAACGCCATCGTTCATGGTGGCAGCGAAGCCTGGCTGCCGCGACCGTGCCGAGGAACTGGCAATGGGGCCGAGGATCGCCTGTCGGTTGCTAACTCGCCAATAAAAAGCAGTCTCATCCACCGTGAGCGGCCGGTCCAGCGAGAACACCTCGTCCACTGCGCCCCCGACTGAGCCGAGACCGTCCGGCGTGCTACCGACGACCAATTGCGCCGCCTGGGGTGGCAGGGGCAGCGTGCCCGCACCCTGCGCGGCAAGCTGGCCGTCGAGAATGAGCGCGGTGCCCTGAGGGCCGAAATTGAATTGGACCAGGTGTGCCGTGTTCGCCTGCCAGGCGATAGGCGCTTGGAGGAGCGGCACCGAACCGGTGTCCGTCTGCGCGATCAGCACCAACGCCGTGCCGTCGGCGGACGCCTGCAGCGTCCAAACAGCCTGGAGCGAACTGCCGGCGACCGCGTCCAACTCAAACAAAGCGACGTCGGTTCCTGGGCCACCGCCATCGCCGACGACCAGGCTGCTGCTCCAGTAGGGCGTGACCCAGGCGCGCAGATGTCCGCCGGTTGCGGTGGAAACGTTCGTGTGCCCTTGGAAGGTGATGCCGGGCACAATGAATGGCGTAACCACACCCGAGCGGTCGAGAGCGTAGCCGAGTCCGGATTCAACGTAGAGATAATCGCCGACGCAGACCTGAGCATCGGTCCAGCCCAGGTTGTAAGGCTCGTCAAATGTTGCACGCCAGAGCACGTCCGTCACCTCTGGCAAGGGTGGCAGCGGCCCTCTGGGTTTTGCGAAAACCCCCGGCGCCGCGAGAGCTACGGTCGAAAGGATGATTGAAGCAGTCCTACCAGGTTTTAACGCGTCGAAAATTCTCATAATTCAGAATAATCCCCATCCATCCTGCATCACACCACAGCCGCGCTAACCAAGCTAAACATACATTGCGAAATACTGCCCCTTTATTGCCCAGGACGATCCAACCCCCGGGCGGACGTCACGGATGGAATGTAATGGCGCTACCAAGCGGTGCAGCGAATGAGCGCTGCGGGGCTCATCGCCGAACTTTATCGCTGCCATCAAGTCTCACCCCATCACGTAATACCCATCGCCGTCCTGGCCCTCCCCCTCAAATTCCAACTCCCCCATCTTCAACCACACCAGAAACCGCACGTACGCGTAGATGCAGGCGTAAGCCAAGTCCTTCTTCCCGCCCGCCGAAAACTGCTTCGCCGAGTGCCCCGTCAGCGCGTAGGTCCCGTCCGCCGCCGTCGCCACCTGGATGTCCACCAACTGGCTCCGCGCCGCGTCCAGCGTCTTGAGCGCCCACCGTTTTTCTTCCGGCCAGTCCGTGTATTCGCTCGGCGCCCGGTCGTTGTACGGCTTGGGCCACGACACCGTCATGTAGGTCACCGCCTCCTGGAACACCATGTGCATCGCCTCCACCAGGTTGTCGTCGCCGGCCAGGTGCGGCCAGAGGTATTGAATCCCCGGATCGCGGCGCCGGTACATCGTCAGCAAGCACTGCACATTCGGCCCGGCCCGCTCCCCGTCCTCCTGGGACGCGATCGGCACGCATTGCGTCTCGACCCCGTTGATGGTCTGCTTCGTCAGGATGAGCTCGTCGTTGATCCAGGTTCCGCCGCCCCCCGCGTCCATGCAGATCCCGCTGAACCCAAAGTGCCGGTGCTTCAAGTGGATGAACCCGCTCCACTGCCGGGCCGTCGCTCCCCGCAACCGATACGCCCACACAAACTCCGCCCGCCAGTCCCCCACGTTGCCCGCCGGCTCTGCGACCCCCGGTCGGGGGCTGATACGCAGCACCGCCAGCGCCCCATCATCCGACGTGCTCCCGCGGGCCGGCGCTGGGTCCACCCCCATGAAATAAAATCGTGGCGCGCTCTTGCTGGCCCGCAGCGTGGGCGCAATCCTATTATCTTCCGGTCTTTGGTCCCGATTCACCCGCCCATCATAGACCCCCATCCCGCCCGGCTAGAGGGGGGAGGAAACCTCACGGCGGTGCGATGGCGTAGCGGCCGCTCGGGAGAGCGCCGCTGATCTTCGTTTTGGGTGATGGCGGCGCGATGGAGCTTAGTGCCCGGCTCAATAGGCCGGCTCAATAGGTTGACTTGGGGGCTGTTTCTGCTACAATGGGTTGCGGTTGGAAGGGCCGCATCGCCATTTCACCCTATGTCAACACGTCAGAGAGTCCCTAGCCGAGTCGAAGCGAGCGTATTGCTACACAGCAAGCGGCGCTGCTGCCTTTGCGTTTACCTGTCGGGCGATTCTTCACAAAAGCGAGGCCAGATTGCCCATTTGGACGGTGACCCGGATAACAATGACGAGGACAACCTCGCATTCTTGTGTTTGGAGCACCACGACCAGTACGACAGCCGGGCAAGTGTGTCGAAGGGACTCACCATCGCGGAGGTCAAACGCTACCGTCAGAAGCTCCACACTTCGCTCGACACGGCCAATGCACCCGCCGTTTACACCCCTGCCAGTGGTTCCGCAGCGGCACGTGGTCACATTAAGGTTGAGCCGTTCTTCTGGCTGGCCCAAACCCTTGTTGCTTGGTTCACCAGCCGCATGGAGTTGTCCTGGCAGATACTTGAGGCCCACGCCACGTCATTGTCTGTAGACGTAAAGCCATTCAGTCGTCCTGCCGCCGACGGCCTCGGCGAAGCGATCGTTTCCATTAAAGAACAGCTCCACCAGCACCACGGGAAGCTGCCAGCCAGCATTTTTGGTTTAGGTGTTACGGTTGCTCTTCTGCCCTTCGGGTTTTCCTCGCCAGAGGATCTGCGGAGAGGCAAGGCTGTCTGCGAGGGAGTAGCGCTCAAGGAGTTTGGCAGCGATGTTCTGGCTATGACCACGCTCTTTCTAAGAGAGCTTCCGTGCGAAATACCGGCTTTCGTTGAGCGGGTAGAGCGATTCAAGCAGTCGTTACAGGAGGCGGTATGATCGGGGCTAACACCGTCGGTCCAGCGAAACGCCGCCCCGCCCCTCGGCTCAGCACCGACCGGCAATTCGAGAGCGCCTCGTGCGCTCCACCGTTCATGTCGGCGGCGGTCGCTGACCTTTGGCGTTGGCCATGCCTATGAACGCAGCCCGCTCCTTGGCCCCGGGCCAGAGCACCCGCAACCCCGCCAGCGCCCCGTCATCCGACGTGCTCCCGCGGGTCGGCGCCGGGTCCACCCCCCCCATGAAATAGAATCGCGATGTGGTCATGGGCTAGTCCGCCGTAACCAACGATAATAACCGGAGCAAGTCCTCCCGGCCCAGCGTCCACCCCGCCGACATCACCACTATTTTGCCCCTCACAATCCGGTATGGGAGATCGAAGACCGGCGTCGGCACCTCGGCCCCGTGCTCCGCTAAGTAGTTGCGTTGCTCTGCCTCAGTCCTCACATGGTCTCGGGCGAACACCTGCCGCACCTGGCCGGCGGTCAGCGCCCGCGGCTCGGAATGGTGCGGGACATAGCCTCCCTTTTCAGGGATCAACACGGTCACGGGATTCCGGGTATAGTTCTCCTGTTCGCCATAGGGCAAGCGCGACAGCGCGGACACCCAGGCGCCCGACTCGTAGGCCAGCAAGGGCAGCAGTTGGCCCCGGCCAATTCGCTCGAACTTCCGCACCAGTTGCGGCGTCACGATCCTCAACCCAACCGCCAGCGCCGCATCGCACACCCGGTCAATCCAATTCTCGTCAGCATCAATCGCCTGGACGGCGACCCTCCCCGCCTTCACCCAGCAGTTGATTCCACCTCGCACGTAACCCAGGAAGCTTACGATGCTACCCGTCTTAGTTAATGTTTTCATCTTCGTGTTGTTGTCATAAAACTTGCCGCCGCAAACATCGCCATCGCTCGTTCGGTCGATCGGTTGACCCGGGTAACCTCTCGGTAATACCTGCGGGAATAGGCGTTTTCCGCCTCCCAGTGCGCGTAGTAGTACTGGCGATTTCTGGCTGCCAACCGCGCCGAATGCGCTTCCCGGTATCGCTGTCGGTGTGCGTGTCTCTGCATGGCCATTTTCGCTGGATAAAGGGCGAGTTGCCGCTTCCTGAAAACCACCTGGTAGGCGTTCACTTGCACCCGGTGAGATCGCGCATACTCCTTGGCGGCGGCGACGCGCTCCGCCCGGTGCTCTCGATAATATCGCGCCGCGCGATTGCGAACCCACACGGGCCGCCGGGCCGCCCGCCGCCGAGCCGCCGCATTCAGCTCTTCCCGGTGCTCGCGGGTATAGGCCGCGGCGGCGACGATCCGCTCCGCCCGGTGCTCTCGATAATATCGCGCCGCGTAGACTCGCTTCGCCGCCTTCGCCGCCTCACGGTCACTCATCCTTCCCTCCCCAACTCCGGCTCCAGCCCGGCCTGCACGCCCGCCGCCACGCACCGCTCCACCGCCTCCTCGCTATACCAACCCTTCGTCTCCCGGCTCCGCACCCCCAGGCATTCCCGCTTGAAATGGCTCGACGTGAACTGCGCCTTCATCCGCTGGATCGCCTTCCAGTCTATGATCTGTTCCTTAAACGGCTTCCCCGTGTGACTCGGCAGGTTGCTCGCGTCCTTGAAACAAAACGAAACGATGGCGAAGTCCGGGTTCCCCTTGTCGATCTCCCGCTTGAACGAGTTGATCCGTGCCTGGCTCGGATGGTTCGTGCTCTCCGCTGTCGCGCTCAGGATGCAGTGGTTTCCCCACAACGGATGATGCTGGTTGAACGAGGCCCGCCGCAACCGACCCAGGATCTGCTGGTCAATGCCCCCCGTGATATTCCCCGTCGCGTTGATCGTTGTGCTCGCCCCGGTCTTCTTCCCCATCGTCTCGATCTTCGTCCACTCGTCAATTAGAGCCCAGCTCAGGGTGATGCCCGCCTGGCCCATCGCGTTTTGCAGCCAGCCCGGCGCTCCCATCATCACCCGGCTCCCGTTCCGAAAATGCTGGATGTAGCAGGCCGGCCCCTTCGTGTTGTCTTTCCCATCCTTGTCCCCCTCCAGGTCCACGCGCCCCAATTGCGCCCGAAAGATCGGGTTGCTCGCGAACGCTTGCTCCTCGTAATGCGCCCAGAAAATATCCTTCCCGGATTGGAACCGCTGGTAGTAGGCGTAGCACCATTGATCCTCGATCAACATGCACCGCAACTGCGCCAGCGCCCACAGCCGCAAACTCTTCCCGGTGCCAAACCCCGACTCGTCAATCACGTTGGGCACCCACCACCCGATCCGCAGCGCCGCCGCCTGGAAGGCGTCCAGCCTGATCCCCAGCAACACCCGCGCGCCCAGCACGGGATCGATCATGAAGTCATCCACCATCGTCGGCGTGACCTTCAAATGCTGTGGCAGGATCGGAACGTGAATGTCCACTAAGGCCCCCTCCCTTCCCAGGCGTGCGCTATACCCAACAGGAGCGGCTTGAGGCTGTTGGCGTTCGGCGGGTCCCCCGCCTCCATCCGCGCGAGAAACCGCTTAACCGCCTCCGCGTCGCGGCGATTCACCCCCACCGGCAAGAGCCAGGTCTCGCGTCTTCGCGTGAGGTCCATCCTGTCTGATTTCCCCTGCCGCCCTTCATTCCCTCCACCCCTGACCCGCTTTGCCTGCGTTTGCAACGGGCCCACCGGCCTTATCCGCGCCACCGTCAGGGCGCCGTCCTCCGCCTGGCTCATCTGCATCGGCCCCTGCACCCACAGGGTGTACGCCTCCGGCGTTAGCCCCAGGAACTTGGCCAGCCCGACCCCCTTGAAGGCCGCCGACCCCGGCGCGCTATGCCACAGCGCCACCTTTCTGTCGAGCTCGGCCGCCCAGGCGCGCAGCTCAGGGAATTCCTGAAACAAGTCCTCCTTGCGCGCCGCGTCATCACCCCCCAGCGTGCGGAGCACGTAGTCGGTGACGACCGTCTTCTTTCTCCCGATGGTAATAGTGGGCATACTGGTTTTGCTATTCTGGTTTTGGTTGTTCAACTATCAGATCCTCAAAATCATCGCCCTCTGCGGGCGCCACGCCCTTTTCCAAGTCCACCATCGCCTCCCCCATCTCTTCCGCGACCAGGGCCAGCGCCGTCCGAAACCCGTCATCCATTTTCCGCAGCACCGCGGGCTTGATCACCGGCTTCCAATTCGGGTCCCACAGCCCCCGTTGCGCCTCCATCACCGCCACCGTCAACCCCAACCGGTATTGCGGCGCTCGCTGGGGCGAGTTCCGCAGCAGCACCTCGACCTCGTTCGCCGTGAACATCAGGTCAATCAGCCGATTCGAATGCATCCCGTAGTACTCCCGGTGGGCCCGGTTCAGATCCGAGATCACCCGCAGGAAGCTGTCCTTGGCCGCCGTCGCCGTTTCCGGAAAGACCTCCTGCACCTGCCGGATTTGCGCTTCATACCGCTGCTCCAGGTCCTGCCGCAGCTCCTGTAGCTCGCTCCACTTCTTTGAACTCGGGCCGAGCCGGGCCATATCCGACTCGAACCGTTTCAAAAACAGCTCGTTCATCAGGCACGTCCGCATCAGCGCCCCGGCGCCCGCGTCGCGCATCTGCTTCTGGCACTCCCGCACCCGCTTGCAAAACCAATTCCGCTCCAACCGATTCAACCGCGGCGCCCGGGCTACGGGTTTGTTCGCCTCCCCATCCCACACCTGGACCGTGAACATGTCCTCCTCGAAGCCGAACTCCGCCATCACGTCATCACCCCACGGCAACTCCTCGCGGGGGGCCGGTTCCGGCATTGCCACCGTGGACACCGGCTGCATCTCCCGCTTCACCCAGGTCTCCCAAATCGCCCGTAGCGCCGCCACTTCCGCCGTCAACTGCCGCCCGTCAATCGGCGGTTGCATCGCCGCCGCGATTACCGCCGCCGTCTTCGGCTCATACTCCGCCGGGTCTTCACCGGCCGGCAGGATCATCTGGGCAATGCCGTAGAGCTTCCGGCAGATCGTCCAGCCCCGTTGGTATTGCCGCCCCGCCTCGTGAAATTGGGCCATGATCAACTCGAACGACTGGCCCGGGGGCATGGTGAACTCCGCGCAGAACTGCGCGAACCGTTCCACCCGCCATTGCTCCCGATCCCCCAGCGGCACGTACTCCAGCGTCGCCGGCGGCTCGCCTCTCGGGATGACGGCGGGCGGCCTGCCCTCCGTAGCTTTAGCGAAGGAGGGCGCAGTCGGCGTGGGCGGGGCGACTGGCTTCGGCGTGAGCAGGTCCGTCTCGGGGACGGCTTTGGCTTTCATTGGTTTTTTCATGCGTCGGCGTAGGGTGCCCGATAAGCTCGCGCTTGGTCCCTCATCGCCGGCCGGCCCGCCGCGGGCCTGCCCGCCGGCTTGTCCGCCGTAGCCCTAGCGAAGGTGGAAGCCTTGGCGAAGGCGGGACGATGCTCGATATAGGCCCGCACCAATGGCCGGTTTGCGAATTCCGCGAACACCAGCCGCAACTGGCTCGGCTCGGCAACCTCCGGCGTTGTCGCCACCCGCAGCAGGCGGAAACCCTCTTCGCAGAAACCATAAGCGTTGTCACAAGCCCGGCAGCCCTTCACGTGTCGGTTCAAAGCCTCTTGCGCCTCGACGTTCATTCCCGCCTCCTCGCGTTAAAGACCGCATCGAATCGGCTCAACAATTGTTCCGTCCGCTCTGGCACTGCGGGATGGTCCCGCTCAACCATCAGCCATTGGTAAAACTCCACGAGCTGCGCCTCGCTGTATTTCCGCGACACCTCCCAGGCGTCTGCCAGTATCCCCTGCGTGTACTCCGCCGTCCTCCGCCCGCCGATCCTCAGACAGTTATCCAGGGTCTTGATCACTCGGATGCACCCCAGGATTTCATCCCGCGTCAAAGGCCGCATCTTGGGCGCGCCGCCCGGCTCGCCCGCCGTAGCCTTGGTCTCATCCACCACGAGGAGGGTCTCCGCCGGCATGAGAAGCGATTGCTGCTCAACTTCCCGCTCCACGCGCGGACGGCCCCGCACCAACGCGCTCCCCGCCGCCCCCCGGACCTCTTTCGACTTGAAGTCCCCGGCCAGGTGCGCGTTGTCCCGCGCGAATACCTTGCACCGAAAAACCTTTGTCGAGTCCTGTGTCGCCTCCTCTTCGAGCCACCCGGTCTCCCGCAACAGCGCCACGATCCCGCAATCCTCCCCAAATAATGGATCCAAACTTCCCACCAGTAGCTTCTCAGCCCGATCCGACAACACCCCCGGTCGGTTCGTCGTCTGCGCTGCATAGGCCAGTTCCACCCACAGCCGCATCACAATGAAGACCGCCATCCCCTCCACCCATTTGTCCGGCATGTGCCGTTCGCCGTCTGCCGCGCCGCTGGGCGCGCCGTAGCCATGGCGAAGGCGGGTCACCCGCTCCTTCATCAGCCCAACCAGGCAGCGGAATTCCGGCAACCGCTCAAAGTCCACTGGCAGCGTCATGTTCATAAAATCAAGCGGCCGGGTTCTCTATCGCTTTCAATCCCACCGCTCCTTGTTGCACCGCCCACGCCTGGGTGGGAGTGAACACGACATCAATCGGCGAGTCGTAGCCGTTTTGCGTCGCCACCACCGCGGCCGTCGCCGGGTCCACGATGATCACCTGGTTCGATGACAGCCCCGGCACATAGACATACCCATCCGCCGGGTTGAACCGTACGCGATAAGGCAGGTGGGTGACGTGGAGCGCGGGCGCTACCGGGTTGTCCCCCAGGTCAATGGTCGCCGTGAACGTGCCCGCATCAATCGCGAACACTTGCAGGTAGCGCCCACGCCCGCACATGATCACCTGATTCAAACTCGGCACGACACACAGCCCATAAGGCGGGAAGTGGATCGGCCCCTCCGTGCCCGGCGGCGGAATGGCGACGCCATAAGTCCCGTACTGCTTGAAGTCACTGAAGGTGTCAAAATCCAAGGACCTCAGTTGCTCATTCCCGCAGTCCGCATCCCACAGGAGCCCATTATCCTCGTCCACTGCCAAACTCCTCCACGCCGGACTGTGTTCATTCCACGGCACGACGGACGCAAACTCGCCCCCGATGAGCAGGTTCACCGGATCAACCTCCACATAGGCCGAGTTGGCATCGGGTTTACCCAACAGCAGCGGTATCCCGCACAGGAACGCATACACCCAGCCATCGTAGAAAAACACACTCCGCGGCCCGGCCGAACCATACCCGGACGAGTTCGGCATCGGCACGCTCGCCGCTCGCTTAAACATCTCCGTGGCCAGCGTGATCGGATTGATCTTGTAAAACCCCTTGCCCGAGTCCGCCAGATTCCCATCGCCCGCATCATTGGCAATTTGGTCCTGATCATTCCAGAAGGCGATGATGAGCTTGTCGTTCACCGAGTCATAGCACATCGTCGAGTCCCCCCAGGAAGGCGCCGCAAATCGCGCCGACTGCGTTTGCGCCCCGGAGGCCGGGTCAATCGCATAGACATACCCGCCGCGCACCCCCGCAATGAGCGCCGCGTGCGGCGTCTCGCCCGTCCAGGCGGGCACATAGACCGCCTGATCCAGCGCCGCCACTCCCGACGACCCGCCACTCCGGCCCAGGTCACACTCGATCAGCACGATAGAATCGTCGTTGATCGCCTGCCGCGCGAACCCCACCATCGGGGTCCCGCCCGCCATCAGGTACTGCCAGTCATCCGAGTCCACGTCACCCGCCAAACCCACCGCGCCATTAACCGCCACCGGCCCGATCACCTGTGCCAGCGCCCGGCCCGTGTGCTGCACCTTGAACGGCTTCGTCGTGTCCTCTTGGTCCCTCACCGTCACACCCACAAAGACCGTGTCCGCCGCGCTGATCAGTTCATTCGGCGTCGCCACCGTGTTCGTATTCGCCGCCCCGCCCGTCCCGATGGTCGTCGGTTGCTTTCGAATCGCCGTCCCCGCCGGCATCGAGCCCGCCTCGCCATTCACAAACCACGCATCGAGCAGCGGTTCGTCGTTGCCCAACGCCCCGTTGAGCAGGTCGCTCAAGCGCGCGCCCACTCCCGGCAACTGTTTGAACGCCGCCGCCAGCTTCCGCGAATACTCCGCCTGGATGCGCAACTCCGCCTGGCCCGGAAACAAACTGGTCCCCATCGTGCGCCGGTCGAACTCCCGTTCCGGCTCGAAGAAGTCCCGCTGCCGCTCGTTCGTCAGGTCCACGACCTCCACGGTGCCCTCCCGCGGCGACATCGTGATCGTCACCCGGTCCACCAGGCTCGTTAGTCCCATCCCGAAACTCGCTACCGGCGTGGCCGGCACCCAAATCAACTTGAACCCGCCCTCGTTGTAATAGTATTGCCGCAGCAACGTCCACGTCGCGATCTCCCGAGCCTTGGTCTGGCTCCCCACGCCGTTGGCGTACAGGACCTCCTGATACTCTCCGTCCGCCACCACCAACTCCGCGTTCAACCCGCCCACGTTCTCCACCACATCCCGGCCCACGTTGGGCCAGGTCCCTTGCCAATAGCTGAACCGCTCCGCCTCGAAGACCAGCGCCGCCTTCACGGCGGGCACCCGCAACGTGAAGTCCGCGTTGATGACCGCGTGCCCGTCCACGCCGACCACCAGGTCGTCTGACACGATCACCGGCTCGTCGAAGATGATGAACCGCACCCCCTCGCCGGAGTCGTCAATCTGGAACGGGGTATGGCTCCATACCCCGGTCACGTTCTTGAAGAAGTCCAGGTTGAACTGGGCGCTGCCAATCGTCTTGAACAAATCCGCCCCCACTTGGTAGCCCTGCACAATGGCGTAGCCGTTCCCGTCGGCCGGCGTAGTGAGGTCGAACTGCATGGTCCCATCCGTGGGGTCCGACTGATACACCTTGCACAGCAACCGATCTGCGATATCCAGCGAGGTCAACGGAATCACCGCGTTCGCTGAAAACGCGCCTTCGTCGGATTGCTCGGCATTCGTGAACACAAACCCGGCTGCCGGACGGAAGGCCCGCATCAATAACTGGGAAAGGTAGAGCGCGCACGGCATGTCCATCCGCCACCGCCCCGCGTACTTCCGCCCGTCCGCAAACTGTGCCCCCGCCAGCGCTGCATATTCCGCCACTGTTATCGTCAATGCCCGGGCGTTGGCCAACTGCCGCCCCACGTAACCCTCGGGGTCGCTGGGCGTCGCGGCATACAACCGCTGGTAGATGTCTTCCGTGAAGAGTTCGAACACGATGAAGGACTCCCAGGCGGGCGCCCAGTCCGGTTCCATCACCACGTCCATCACCTGGTAGAAGTTCCGGTCCCCCAGCACCCGCACATTCGTCGGATGCCCGCTCAGCGCCACGCCCATTCGCCGATTGTCCGAGTTCGCCGGGAAGTCCGCCATAGTCCCATACCCCTTGCGCGTGAACACGAGGTTATAGGGGACTGTCGGCGTGCTGATCAACCCGAAGACACAGCCCGACCGCTCGCAAATCTCGTTCAACGCCGCGTCCAGCCGCTTGCCCCCCAGGCAATCGAAATCGTAAATCGGGTGGTTCATCAACCCGCCGGGGAAGAGATTCCGGTCCGTCAGGTCCCACGCCCAGCGCGTGCCCACGGTGGGCGCCTCAAAGAGGGCCTCGAGCATCTCCGTCGCATTTAACGGCGCGTTCGTGATGGTCCACGTCAGCGTGTCGAAGTTCGCAGGATACACATGTCGGTAACGCTTCTGACGGACCCCGTTCACCAACACCACCCATGGCTTGTTGAACGCGCAGAACACGTAGTCCCAGGACAGAAACTCCCGCAAGTCCGCGAACTGCAACGTCCGCGTTGTCCCTTCCGACGATCCTGTATTCCCCACGTCCGACTTGCAGATCCCGCAAAAGTAATGCGCCCCGAGCCGCAACTCGATCATCGCCCCCGTCTGGATCGGCGCCCCATTGCCCACATACACGATGGTCGCCGTGCCGGGCGCTGAACCCCATGCGAACGACGCCGTCATGGATTGCGCCACGAACACCGTCTCGGTCTGGTCGCCGCTGCCCCGCGGCACGCCCGACGCCGTCACGCTCAAGGTCAGATGGTCACTCATAGTAAACGCTTAGCTCTGGGTCCGGATTTCATGGGATAAGTCCGCCGCCGCTTTGGCCACCACGCGCTCGAAGGGCGCGATCTCCCGCCGTATCTCTTCCGCCTCGGCCTGGGTCTCCGGCGCCTCCGCCAGCATCTCCGCCACCCGCCGCCACCGTAGAAACGCTTGAATCCACTGGACGAGCCAGCCCGCCACCGCGTTCCGCCCCAGCTCCCCCCACTTCGGCTGGGGCTTGGGAAGCGGCATCCCGTCCGCGATCCAGGCCGTGTAATACGGCCGCAAGTCTGGGCGTGCCCGAATGCGCGCCAGCGCCAGCCGCTCGATCTGCGCCACGCGTGAGGTGGTCACCCCAAACACCTTGGCCACTTCCTCGCGTCCGCACTTCGTAACGCCGGCAAACGCCAACTCCGCGGCCGTTTCCTCCCCCTCCTGTAGGCGGCATAGTTCCACCCGCCGCCGCCGCGTCTGGCGCCGGGAGTCTCGCCGATCGGCCAGGTCGCAGGCGTCGCAGCGCTCGCGCTTGCGGCCGTTGCCGCCCCATTCGTAACTGAACGGTTCGCCGCACTTCCGGCAAATCAAGTCGAGGACCATTAGCCACCATTTGCTTTCTCCTCCCTGATGCTCTCGCGATCCGCCGCCTCGATGGCCGCTACGATCGCGTAAAACGGACCTAGTCGTGGGTCCGCATCTTCCCCCTCCGTGCTAATCCGCAAGGTCTTGTAGGCTCTAAACGCCTCATCCGTGCAATCCACCCGCCCCTGAGGCATCTTGTCCAACTGGAATCCCCAGCACCGCGTCACCACCCGGGAGCCCTTCGGCCCGATCCGTTTCGGGGGGGCGTTCTCCACCCAATACTCCGTCTTGCTCAGTTGCGCCTGCAGGTCTTTCGCCGTCAGGCTGAGCACGCGCCCCTCTTTCCGCAGGTGTTGATTGATCGCGCTCACTGTCCGCTCCGGGTCCACGAACAGCTTGTAACTTCGCCAGCCCCCGCCTTGATTCGGCCACCCGGGCGGATGGTCCACCAGCCCGAATTCCAGTCGAAAACAGTCCAGGGAGACGGCGTTCGCCTTGAACGCCGTCAAGAAGTCGGTCAGGAATACGTTGATGTTCGTCTCGCTGCTGACCTCCGCCGCCATCACCTTGGCGTGCGCCAGGACATGCTTCCGGAACTCCACCACCTCGTCCGCCCCCACCCCCTCGATGAGGTAGTTCGCCGCCGCAAACGCCGCATAACCAATCCCGTGGACCATCTTCTCCCGCTCGTCCATCCCTTTGATCCCCGGTTGGCCCAGCCAGCTCTCCAGATAGCGGGCCAGCACTGCCACAAATTCTTCCCGCCGCTCCATCAGCAGCCGCCAGAACACCAGGAAACACGGCTTGTTCTCCTGCATCCACTCCCGGTGCTCCACCAAACGCTTGGCCCGGCTGATTTGCACGTGCGCATACCGTGACCGCAACGCCGCGTCGCTCGCCGTACTCTCCCCGCTCACGATAAACGCCGTGCGCATCGTCCGCGGCTTCCCATCCGACGTCCACTTCACCGACTGTTGCCGGTTATAGGCGTCCCGCAGCAGCGCCTCTTTCTCTTCCTTGATCGTCCCCTGCCGGTATTCATCCGCCCACAGCGCCAGCGAGGAGTAGTTCTCCAATTGCTGCTGCAACCCCACCGTCGTCGTCGTCGCCAGCAAGCCGATGCCCGACGAGATATTGAACCCGAGCAGGTGCATCAGCCACTCACACCACAACGTCTTCCCGCTCGCCGCCTGCCCATGCACCCAGTGCCCGGGGAACAGCGCATACTTCGCGAAGATCTCCGGCCCCGCCGCGTAGGCCAGCATCATCCCGATGGCCAGCCAACCATCGTAGCCCCCCACCGTCTCGTAGGCCGCCTTCACCACGGCCAGGAAAAACTCCCGCGTCACTTCCGCCTCGTCCTTGGGCCGCCCCAGGCGCAATTCGTATGCCTGCTGTTCTCCCGCTATCAACGCCTTCCGATACAGCCCCTCGTTCGGCCGCAGCTTCGGTTTCCCTTGCGCGAACTCCGCCTCCCGCCCCATCACCGTCGGGTAATAGCCCTCCCCCTCATACCAATAGATCCCATCATCGTCGGCCTGGAGCACCTTCCCCTCCGCGTACACGCAGTCCCCGTAGAACCACAGCGTGTCCCGCATCTTCCACCCCCGGGGCAGGGATGATTCCTTCACCGGTTCGCCTGTTGCGGCCACCTTCGCCGCGCGCCGCTTCACCTCCATCGCCCCCGCGAACTCCACTTGGTTGATTACCCGCCATGCTCCCGCACTGGTGTTGTCCATATGTAACGCCTGCAATGCAATTTGATTACCCGACCAGGAAAAATTCCCCCGCTTCAACGTCCAGATCCGGAACTTCTCCGGCCCGCCGAACGCCTCGCCCACCAGGAGATCGCTCCCCTTGTGACTCGTGCCGTGGCTGACCTCCCCCAGCACATTCTTCAGCCGCACCAACCGGTCCACATCCCCGTTGCTCTTGCGCAGCAGGAACAAACACTCCATCGCGAAGTTGCTCACCGGCTCCGGCGTCCCCTTCAACATCAAATCGGCGAACCATTCCAGCTCCTCGTGCTGCGCGTGCGACGCCGCCAACTTCATCGCCCGGTAGTAATCGAAACCCGCCTTGTCCTCCTTGCGCGAAATCGGATGCCGGATGTAATACATACCCGCGTTGCGCGGATCGTCTGGTAGCACCGCCTGCCACTGGCTGATCGCATAATGCAACCGCTGGTAGCCATCCCAGCCTTGCCCCTGCTTCCGCGCCAGTGCCTTCATCCGCTCGATGATGTGCCGTTCCTTGTCGCCGCCATTCGGCAGCTTGGGCTCGTAGAGCATCCGGTCCACTTCGCGCCGGATGTAGGCCTCGTCTTCCGGCTCGAAGATTTCCAACTGGCTCTCGAACGCCAGCGTCGTGACCGCCGTGATCTCCGTGAAGACCGCCGTCAACCGCTTGTCCTGCTCCGGCGTGAACGTGTGTTGCCACACCTCTCCCCCTGGCGCGGGACTGGCGCCATCGCTCGGTTCGTTGGGCATAGTGGGTTAGCATGGCCAGGGCAACGGTGTCGGGGTTTGTGCGGCGCGCTCGGCGGCGGCTACGGCTTGCTCCAACCGGTTCAACGCGTCGGCGCCGGCGCGCGGCCTGGCGTCCAACGGGCCGCACGTTTCCAGCACGGTGCGGGCGGCCGCCAGCAGGGATTCCCATTCAGGAGTCTTCATGGGGCCTCGACCGCGAATATGCGATCCAGCCCGGCCAGGAACGCCGCCTTGGCCGCCTTGCGTTCCGCGCCCACGCCAGCCCAGTGCGCCACCGCCCCGCTCCGCAGCGAAATCGTCACCCCTTCGTCACCACCGTGGCCGTAGGTCTCGATGTGCCGCAGGCAGACCCGCGTGCCATTCGGCAACGCGATCGCCCCCGTCAACACCAGCGCCTGCCGGTCCTTCGCACCCACCCCGGCCAGCTTGTCCGCTTGTCGGGCCGTCTTGTCCTCCGTAGCCTTGGCGAAGGAGGAAGCTTCCGAGCGAAGGCTGACTGTCTTCGTCAGCGCCGCCTGCACCGTCGCCAACTTCCGATCCAGCTCGGCGACTCGCCCCGCCGTAGCGCGGGCGTCCTCGCCTGCGAGTTCGCGCAGCGTCTCGCCGCGAGTTCCACCATTGCCCCCCGTCAAGGTCGTATCGCTCATAACTGTGGTCACTGGTTGCCTTATTGCCGCACCCTCATGAACTCCGCGAACGCCCCTCTCTCGATCAGAGAAGACATCGCCTTCCAACCCCCGTAACCAATCCCGCGCGCCAGCTTCTTCCGTGCGTCCATCCCCGGCAGTTCCGTCCTCAGGTACGCCTCCAGCCAGCACGCCAGCAGCGCCACGAACTCCTCCCGCCGCTCCATCGCCAGCCGCCAGAAGACAAAGAAACAATCCTTCGTCGCCTCCATCCAATTCATGTGGTCGCCCCTCCGCTGGGCCGCGCTCAGATGGACGCTCGAAAACCGCGACCCCATCCCCGCGCCGGGCGGGGCCTCCCCGACCATTAAGAGCGTCGTTCCTATCGGGCGCCGGGCCCCCTTCGCGGAGCGCGGCTTCGCGCCGGCCTTGGTGCTGGCCCGGATCAACGCGTCCTTTGCTTTGCCGAGGCCCGGCCGATATTCATCACCCCACAGCGCCAGCGACGAGTAATTCTCCAACTGCTGCGCCAGCCCCGCTTGATCGCAGCACCGTAGCCCAATCCCAGCCGATGCCCTGAACCCCTGCAAGTGCATCAGCCACTCGGCGAACCTCGTTTTTCCCGCCGCCGCCTCGCCCTCCAGCCAGAGCCCCGGGAAGGTCCCGTACTTCGCCAGAATCTCCGGCCTCGCCGCGTAGGCAAACATCATCCCCATCGCATGGTAGCCGGCGTACCCACCCGCGGTTTCCCTGAACGCCGTGCAGACCCTCCCAAAAAAGTCCCCCACCGCTTCCGCCTCGCCTGGGTGACGGCCCGGCCTCAGCTCATGCTCTCCGTACTTTCCCGCCTGCCCATACAGCCCTTCCACGGGCCGCAGGTTCGGCTTCCCCAGCGCAAACTGCGACTCCCGCCCGCTCGCCCGCAGGTAGTATCCCTCCCCTTGGTGCCAGCAGATCCCGTGGGCATCGGGTAGGATCGCTTTCCCGTCCGCATACATGCAGTCCCCGTAGCACCACAGCACGTCTTGCATCTGCCAGCCTCCTGGCAGCCGTCGCCTCGGCTCGGTGACCCGCCGCGCCATCGCGAACCCCCCGGCTGTATTCACCTCGGTGATATTCGCGGCGGATTGCTTCGCCCGCTTGCTCAATGTTCCATTCATAGTTTTGTGTTGGTTACCGACCTTCATGCAGCACCATCGCCGCCACGCCATCCCAGTCCGCCTTCCCTTTGGCGTTCCGCCATTCCGCCGGAATGGTGCAAATCTCCGAGCGAACATGGAGCTTCCGGTGCAAATCCATGCCCAGGTATTTGGCCCACTTGTTCACCTCAAATCGCTTCTCCCGCTCCGGCTTGTAGCTCTCCAGGTTGGGGTCACCCTTCTCCTCGCTGTCGAACGCGATCATCACCCGGTTGCACTTCACTGCCCGCAGCCAACGGTCCAGCGCCGTCCGCAACGGCTCATTCCGCCCAAAGGTAATCCCCGGCAACGACGCCACGCCCCACGGCGGCAAGCCATCCTTCCGGCCCGGTCCGAGCTGTCGCCACAGCGCCATCGCCTTGTACTCCCCCTCCGTGATGATCACCGTCGAATAGAACTCCGGTGCCGGCAGGTCCAGGCTCCGCGGAATGAACGGCCGCGGCGTACCCACCAACGTCCCGCTCTGCCCGCCGCCCTTGTGCGGTCGCAACCCGATCAGATCGTAGTTCTCGTCGAAGTAGGGAATCAGGATCGGCTCGCACCAGGCCCACAGGTTGTCCTTGTCATCCGCCCACTCCCCCTTGCCGGCCCGCTCGCCCGCCCGCAACTTCCGCACGATCCCCGCCCCGCAAAACTGCGCGCTCGGCCGCCGCTCCCGTTTCGCCTTGCCCTTCGTCGTCACCGTCCATAAGCCCGCCGCCGCCATCTCGTCGTAGCCCAGCGCCGCCTCCAACTCGATCAGGATTTCCTTGTTCGCTCGCGGGTTCGACCGGAGCCCCATCCCGCTCACCGTCGGCCATTCCAGCCCCCGCCTCCACAGCTTCTCCGCATCTGCGGGGGTGAGGGTGAGGCGGCTGACGAACTCCCGGAGCGCCCGCGTGCCCGGGGGCAGCTCCGGCTGCGCTTCCTCTTCCACCTTGGCGGCGGGCTTAGTCGTCGGGCCAGTCGTCGGTGTAGGCTTTGATGGCGGCGCGGATGGCGGCGAAGAGGATGAGCCCGGCGATGATTCCGAGGCCGAAAGATTCGGGGTTGGGCATAGTGAACTGGCGGGAGGGTTGGCCTCGACAGGGGAGGAACCTGGAGTGCCAGCCGGGAAGGAGGACCCCGGCGCCCCCCCGCCAGATGGTGCGCCCTCACCCTGCGGGACAGGGGATGAGGGCAAAGTTTCAGCGCCGCCGGGCTCTGCTTCATGAGTTAGCTGGCCGGGGGTCTCCGCCCCTCCAGCTCCCGGCCCCGGGAAGCCGCTACCCGGTGCAGACTGGCCATTGACAGCCAGCCCGCCAGGGATCTCCCCTGGCACCACACTGGCCGGCGGCGCTAAATCTGTTCGCGAGCCGAGGCCCGCTTCCCCCTCCACGCCTGGCGCGCCCGTGCCGTCGCTCAAGGCTGGGGGGGTTGGCTCTGGTGGGCCTTGCTCGCTCGGCGGGGGGATCTTCCTCCCCGCCTTACCCGGCATCACGCTGGGGGCATATGCTTCCCGCTCCTTCCAAACTCCGGCTTCTTTCAGGAACGTGATGGCCGCCTCCTTTCGGGTCAGCCCCAACTCGTGGCGGAGGAAAGCCACCTCGTCCCAGGCCCCGCCCTTCTCGGCGGTGCCCGACGGGCAGTGGGCGTGGTGGCATTTGAACATCTCACCGCCCGACGCCAAAATGAAAAGCCCCGCTCCATCCTTCCCGCAATACGGGCACTTCGGAAACGCCCGCCAGTGGCCGTTGCCCGGCCCGCGACCCCTCTGCTCCATCAACTGGCGCAAGGGCAGTTGCTTCCGAGCTTCCTCCAACCTGACGGTAAAATCGCTCAAAGTTTAGCCCTCGGGGTGACGCGGGCCTTGATGTACTCGCGCGGGATGAACCGGACTACCTTGGCCGACTCAACAATCCTTCCCGGCAGGATGCGCTTCCGTTTCTCCACCCACGAAGTAGCCACCTGGAGCCATTCCGCGAACTGGGCCGGCGTGTGCGCGTCATCAATGGTGAGGGGCTGTTTCACAGGCCGAGCCGCTTCTCGGCGGTGGGCAACGAGGTGGAGATCATGTCCCCGATCACCCGCGACAAAGATCTTTGTGATTTGCTGGCTACGGCGCGCAAGCGTTGGTCGGTTTGCCCGTTGGGGCGAAACCCTATGAACAGGTATTTCCTTGTTGGCTTCTGCTTCTTGATGTTTAACATGTAATAACCATGTTTATCCATCCCTGAAAAAAGATCAACGAAATAGTTGACATTTGTTAAACAAAAGATATTCTGGGTGAATATGACTAAACCGAAGAAGTCCAAAAGGGCCGCTGTGCCGGTGAGAAAATTCACTGGTCAGCGGTTTGAAGTGGCGATCCTCGACCGTCTGGAGCGGATCGCGAAGTTGCGGCACTCTAGCGTGCGTGCCGTCCTGGAGGAGATCGCCGAGGCGGGCTTGCCGGCTTTGGAAGCCTTCTACGGTATTGGTCCAGCAGGACCAGCATCAAGCAAACCTGATGGGGACTCATCCCGGAAACCCTAGCGACCTCGGCTACGCGTTCCACAATGCTTTTTTTCTTCATGTTTAAGCGTCCCGTGATAGGACAAACGCCTACCATGGGCGCGGCCCGGCGCCACCCGGCACCCATCCCGGTGACCTGCCACACCCCGCCGGTACAGCGCGGGTGCGCGGGGCCAGGTGGTTTGGAAATATTACGGTTGGCGTCGGACAACTACCCCAGAACGTCCCGCTATGGGATGCGATGCGTTAGCAGAATCCAACCACAATGTAGAAATAGCCCCCGCCAAGTGGCGACAAAAGTGGCGACAATCTTAACCACCCTTAAAAACACCAACAAAAGCGCACTTTTCCGCGTCCTTCACACGGAAGGGGTCGTAGGTTCAAGCCCTACAGTGCGCACCATTTAACCCCCTCCCGAAACTCCACTCAACCGTGGCGAAACGGCATGGCGTGGAGCACAGTTCAATCCGGCGCTGATAAATGAAGATCAAGTTTTTCACGACCGGCGGGACGATCGACAAAGTCTATTTTGACGCGATGAGCGAGTACGAAGTGGGGCCGCCACAAGTGCTCGAAATGTTGCGCAATGCGAATGTGACCTTCGAGACCGAAGTCGAATCAATCTTGAGAAAGGACAGCCTGGAATTGACCGATGCCGACCGCGAGCTCATCCGGCAGCGCATCGCGGCCGACCCTTGTCCGCGCATCGTCGTGACGCACGGCACCGATACGCTGCTCGAGACGGCGCGCACGTTGACGGGGATCCCGGGCAAGACGATTGTGCTGACGGGTTCCATGCAGCCCGCCCGCTTTCGAGACACGGACGCCGTCTTCAATCTCGGGTTCGCCCTGGGGGCCGTGCAGAGCCTGCCGCCCGGGGTTTATGCGGCCATGAACGGGGAGTTGTTCGATCCCGCAACCGCCCGGAAGAACCGCGAGAAACATTGTTTCGAGCGGGTGTGAACCCGCTCCGGCCCGGCTACTGCGGGGGCTCCTTGGCCGTCGCCCCGGCGAGTTTGTTGAGCGCCTCCTCCGCGGCGGCGGGGTGTTGAACCTTGATGGCCTCGGCGATCTTTCTGACCGCCAGCTCGGCCTCGGCGCGGACCGCGGGGTTGGTCAGCATCGAGACCGCTATCTGCAGCGCTTCCGGGTGAGCCGCGCCGGGCAATGCCCCGAGGATGACCTTGAGGTCCACGGCGCTACGGGCGCCGGCCACCAGTTGGCGGTAGTGCTCGATGAACCGGGGACTGGGATTGGCGTTTTCCTCCTCCACCAACCGCACCAGCCCGCGCATGGCCACCCAGCGGAGCGCCTCTCTCTCGGGGTGGTGGTAGCACGCCGCCAGCGTGTCCCACGCGCCGAGGTTAGGCCAATCACCCAAGGCGCGGATGGCGGCTTCACGGATTTTGGCATCGACATCCCCGGTGGCGGCCTTGGCGGCGGCCAGTGCGGCGGCGTCCGGCGCCACCGGGAGCAAGCCCAGGAGCGAGCAGCGGCTGTCAACGTAATCCGTCCGGCTGAGCGTGTCTCGCAAGAGGAGGGAACGGCGGGCGACCTCGGGAAGCCGCGTGAGCACTTTCTCCACGGCGGCTTGCGCATCCGGTCGGACTTCGGGATCCCGCAGCGCCGCCAGTGCGTGCAGCATGCCGCCGAGGTCATCCACACTG
>Ga0316232_1001677_pt1 | contig 25888 bp, 23 predicted proteins | sample TBHtaG_FD_206006 | JGI IMG/M metagenome (GOLD analysis project Ga0316232, IMG submission 206006) | Freshwater microbial communities from Trout Bog Lake, Wisconsin, USA - TBH18025_13 | ecosystem: Environmental > Aquatic > Freshwater > Lake > Hypolimnion/Profundal zone | place: USA: Wisconsin... | reverse complement strand
ACCTAGGGATTCTTCAGTAACCCCTAGGTAGGTGCAGCCAAACTCTTGCGACCAAGGACCCATAAATTGACCGAAGCGGCCAATATAAATAGGTGGCATAAATTCTTTATGATTCCGCTGTAACAGACTCTTCGACCGCCCAGCCGGCTCGGCGACTGGGGTTAGCGGATTGGATTGTAACCATCGAAGACATTTTTGTTTTAAGTAATATCGCCATTACTTATTTCCGCATGAATGGCATCATTTAATGTTTCAATGGAGTCGCCTGGGCAGTAGCGAAAGCGTACCCACAGAGCTTGTCCCGCTAGTAACTGAAACGACTGTCGAAACGGCAATATCATATGTTGTGAATGCCAGTCGATGGTTCGGCCCGTGGATAGATCTATTACTAACAAGCTCTTGGTAAGAAAACGTAGCGCGTTAACATTAGTGTCCTGTTGAAAAGGAAAAACCATATCTGCTTCAAACGGTTCTACCTGCACATTGTCGTAGTCGATAATTTTGTATACTACGGGATCGCCACAAGGGCGGCATTCCTCCAATGAAGCATAGGCCGACTGAAACAAAGGTACGGGTGCGTGGAATCCGTTGAAATCATAACACTGACACACGGGTTGTACCCCTAATATAGTAGCACTTGGCAACATCTGGGGTGTTTTCCCAAAACGGGCATAATGCGCATCGCGAAAAGAAGCTATGACCTGAATCTGCTTTTCACGCAGTAACCCACTGTGCAGCATCTCGCATATAACTAAATCGACCGGTTCCGGAGGTAACCAGGACGCTGCGTCTGCTTCGAAAACTTGGACTCGATCGGACACACCATTTTCGTTCAGAAAGTAGCGGCTAGCCGACACCAGCGCTGGGTTATATTCCACCGCCCAAACGCGCGCGCCTTGCTTAGCCGCGAGGAAAGACATTACGCCTGTACCGCTGCCTAACTCCACGACCCGGTGGTTAGGAGTGACGGCTTGCTCAATCGCGGCGCGAAAAGCGGTCATGCGTGATACATCCGACAGCATGTGAAAGTGGTAATGCAATGGAATGAATTGACCTAGAGCGTATAATTCATTGTGTAACATGTTATTCTCCCCCCAATCAGTGAGATGCAATTTTCTGCCAAAATAAATTAGCAGGTAACCAAGCCTTACTACCAATTCGGCCTTTACCATAGCTCCTTCACACTGCGAGAAATTACTCTCATATTATATCCTGGATGGAGCTAGCCGACGATCCCACTAACCATAAAAATAAAGTTATGCAACTATATCATAAAGTCTACTTGATATTCTTAAACGTAATAGTTGCAAGCCTTTACAGTCAACTCGGTAGCCCGGATAAAAGTGCCGGGCTGGATTTTAGTCTCGATTTCTTTGTGGCTCCGTCTAGTGAGATATATTGGGTCTGTTGTCATCTACTGGATGATCTGCTACTTAAGATCAGAAAATGGATATGCCCGGCCTGTAGGGCCGAGCACGACCGCGGCGTAAAAGCCGCAAAAAAACTTCTTAGGGTTGGGCGTCAACCTTGGAGGAGAAGGGTAAGGCCTGCCTAGCGGGCTGGTTTCGATGATACCAGAATCCCAGCGGTTTTTAGCCGTAGGGTATGTCAATTAAAACGAGGAAGTTAAGATACTCGAACTAAGGTGCCAACAGGGTGCCCGGGTTGGCTTTGACCAGCTGGGCAGGTAGCCAACTAGCCCAGCGATTCGACGAAGGCCTTGACAACGTCAGGATCGAAGGCGGTGCCGGAATGGTTGCCGAGTTCGCGCACTGCATCGCTACGGGTTTTAACCCAATGCTGGGTACAGGGGTTGATGTACCGATCATAGTAGTTGGCGACAGCGATAATCCGAGCGCCCAGGGGGATGTTCACCCCTTTGAGACGCTTGGGATAACCCTTGCCGTCCCAACGTTCGTGGTGGTAGCGGATATAGGGGATGATGTCTTGACAGAATGCAATATTTTCCAGCATGTAGCCGCCGGCATTGGAATGATTTTTATAAATGCTCATTTCTCGGGTGGACAGATAGGGGATTTTTGTCAACACCGAATTGGGAACGGTAAGGTGTCCGACATCATGCAGCAGGGCGGCGACACGGATTCGCTCTATTTCATTCCTCGGCAGACGCATTTTAGCGGCGATGCTTACGGCATAATTGGCGACCTGCTGACAGTGCAGAAAAAGCGTGGCGTTCTTCAGTTCAATGAGTGGCATAAGGGTACCGGCGATTTTCTTCATGGCTTCGCCAGTATTTACGCCACTCTCAGCGGTCAGTGTCCGTGTTAACATATGCACGTCGAACTGCCTTTCGTCACAAAATCAAGTATATTCTATTTTTGCTATAAACATAGATAATCCTGCTGCCTATACAAAAAAATATCTAGTTCCCAATGAATTGGGTCAAAAGACCTAGTACAATTTGTTGCTTATGATATAATCAGTGTAAAGGGAGGGGAAGTTGAGATGAGTTTGACGAACTGTCAGCAATGCGGCTGTGTAATGGTAGATAACCCTAGCGGAATGTGTCCAAACTGCCTTCGCAGCGAAGAGCTGGCCGAGGATAAAGTGGCAGAATATCTTAGGGAGACGGCTAGGGCCACTATGGATGAGATAGCTAGCGCCACCGGGGTTAAGCATAAGGTGATTATGCGGATGATTCAACGCGGCCGTATCAGCAGCAGCGCTCAAATTTCCTATCCCTGTGAGACGTGCGGCACCCAGATTGTTATAGGTAGAGTATGCGATATATGCGCCAAGAACATTACCGATCACATCAAAGTGGAGTCCTGGCAGCCGACGAAAGTGGCTGAATCAAAGAGAGCTGAGCGGATTCATATCACGGATATGATCAAGAAAAAATAATAAATTAAGGAAGTAGGTCTTAGGGGTCAAAAAACGGCCAAATACTTCGCCAACGGCCGATAAACTCCTTATATGGAAGGTAGCGGGGATTATAATCCCCGCCTTTTTTGACGATAGAATAATAGGAGTTTCTATGTTAGTGAGGTGTCTATTGTGATTATTTCCTCTAGTCAAATTCAAAATATAATGAAAATTTACGCCGACCAGAACAAGGTGACCAAATCCGCCAAGCCACAAGGGAGTGGTTTGGCCCCGAAAACGGATGAAGTGATTTTGTCCACTCAGGCCCAGGAGTTTAGCCAGATCTACAAGGCGCTGAAAGCGATGCCTGATGTGCGGAACGACAAGGTAAAAGAGTTCTCCGACCGGATCGCCCAAGGAGATTACAGCGTCGAGGCAAAAGACGTGGCCGAAAAAATGGTTGGCCGGATTATGGCCGATCAAATGCCTAAATAGGAGGACGAGATGAAGGAAAACGGGGAACGCTTTATTGCTCTGCTTACCGAAATGGTGGACTTGTACCGGGTTATTCTTGAGCTTAGCCGGCAAAAACGCGAATTATTGGTTGCGGCCAACACCCAGGAGTTAGATCTGCTCACCAAGAAACAGGAATGCGTTATCCTCGAGATCGGTAAACTGGAGTCGGCCAGAGTGAAACTTGCCCGTCAGATCGCGTTAGATCACGGTTTAGATGGGGAAGGGTTAACCTTGCCCCAAATGCGGGAAATGACCGACCCGGATACTGCGGCGCGACTGGAAGAAATCGGAACAGAATTCGACAAAATTATGGGCGAACTGGCCCCGGTTAACCAGCTCAACACCGAGCTGATTCAGCAGGCGCTTAGTTTCGTAAACTATAACATCAACATACTAACCCGGAGCACCGTCTCCCCCACCTATTCACCGCAAGGTCAGCGCGGCCAGGAAACGCAAGGGCTTAAACTGGTTGATCGCCGAGTCTAGCAGAACTTTAGAATTTATGGAGTTGATCATATGATTCCGACCTTTAGTGGTCTCAATACGATGATTAGCGCTCTGAATGCGCAGCAGCTTGCCATGAACACGGTGGGACAAAATGTCTCCAACGCCAACACCGCCGGTTATTCGCGCCAGCTGGTCAATCTGACCGCCACCAATCCGGAGACGATTTACGGCGGATCGGGTGAGTTGCAGGTCGGCACAGGCGTCAATGTTCAGTCTATTACCCGCGCCCGGGACAGTTTCATGGATCAGCAGTATTGGTCGCAGTCGAGCGCACTGGGCTACGCCAATACTTCCCAGACTACACTGAGTAACATCGAGGGCGTTTTTCACGATGACGCTACCTCAGGGACGGGGATTCAAGCATCACTAGATAATTTTTGGAATGCCTGGCAGACGGTGTCCACTAACAGTTCGGACGATAGCGCCCGGACCGCGGTGCGTGAGCAGGGGGCGGTGCTGGTCAACACTATCCAGCAGGCGGCCGGGCAGCTGAAGAATATGGTGTCGGACACCAATCAGAGCCTCACCTCTAACGTGGCCCAGATTAACCAAATTTCCTCGGAAATTTTCAGTTTGAATAGACAGATCAGTAATGTCGAGGTCGGCGGGGGGGCCAACGCCAACGATCTGCGCGATAAGCGAGACCTGCTGACTGATCAACTGTCCCAGCTGGCCAATGTTCGGGTGAATGAGGACAGCAATCATAACTATGTTATTCAAGTGTCGAATGTGACGTTGGTAGATGGCGGGGGAAGCTACAACCTGGCCGTTCAATCGTCTAATGACCCGCAATACGGCTTTCCAGTGCAGTCGGTGGTTGCCGGCGTCCCCCCCCAAAAGGTAAATTTTACCGGCGGGGAGATGAAGGCTCTTCAGGAGACCAATTCCACGGTTGTCCAGCAGTACTTAGGGGAATTGTCGACCATTAGCCAGTACCTGCTACAGGACTTCAACGCCGTGAGCAGCGCCGGCTTTGGCAGCGATAACAGCACCGGGAACATTTTTTTTGGCAGCTCGGTCATCACGCCGAATATGAGCGCCGTCACTCAGTCTAGCGCGCTGGGCGGCTCGCTGACGGTGAATGGTATGTATTCGGGTTCGACCGCCGCAGCTTATCAGGTTAGGATTGATTCGGCCTCTGCCTCCGGACAGGTGCTGACCGCCAGCTATTCCACCGACGGCGGAGGTAGCTGGACCGCGGCAAAGCCTGACTTTCCCAACAAGCCGTCATCGTTTACCCTTGCCAACGGGCTTTCCGTTCAGCTAACTGCCAACAACAACAACGCAGCCAGTGATACTTACTCTTTCGGCGTGCAACCCGCCACCCCGGGCGACTGGCTGAACGCGCTGCAAATCAACCCGGCTCTCTACGCTAGTAACGGCCCGGCCAAAATCGGGGTCAAGACTGGCGGCGTAAACAACGTATCTCAGAGCAATTCGGCCGGCGGCGCAGCGACGGTGGGCGGAACCTACGCGCCGGATTCAGCCACTGATTTGACTAGTAAAAATTATCAGATTACCGTCAATAATATAAATGCTGGTGATATCACCAGCATAACGGTTGTAGTGACCGACCCCACCACAGGCAACGATCCGATTACCGGTGGTGCGCCCTCTAGTATCATTGTCGCTGGACCGCCCTTCAATTTGCCGTACGGGCTAAACATGAGCTTTGCTAACAGCTCCGCTAATGCGGTGGGCGATACCTACGGCTTCAGCGTTCCGCAGGGCAACGGCAGTGGCGACAACGCCATCGCACTGGCTAACGCGCTTAAATTGCCCACTACGTCGACGAATGTGCTGAAAGGGGCGTCATTGGATGACTATTACGCATCACTCATCGCCAATCTCGGTATTCAGGCCCAGGGAAGCACAGACTTGCAGACCAACCAGCAGTCGCTAGTGAATCAGACTGAAAACATGCGCCAGTCGACATGCGGAGTTAACCTTGACGAAGAAATGACCAACATGCTCCTCTTTCAAAAGGGCTATAACGCGGCGGCCAGGGTGGTCAGCACCCTTGACACCATGCTAGACACGTTGATCGGAATGAAGACGACGCCGTAATATATTCCATCTAATGGATGTGACCAACTGATAGGAGGAAAACGATTATGCGGGTAACCAATAATATGCTGACAAATAATTTTCTGTCGAGTTTCAGTACGACGCAGGCCAATTTGAGCACACTTCAGGAGCAAATGGCGGACGGAAAGATCGTGCACCAGCCCTCCGACGACCCGATCCGGGCCTTTCGCAGCCTCACTATCAATGACAGCCTGACGATGAATGTTCAGTACAACCAGAATGCTCAGGACGGTATCAACTGGATGAGCCAGAGCGATACGGCGCTGCAGAGCTTGGATGGCATTATGCAGCAGGCCAAGTCAATCGTCACCCAGGCGATAGCCCCCAACCCCGCCGTAGGCAACAGCGCTTTGTCGGAAGAGCTGGACGGATTGATCAACGAAGCGGTGAGTCTCGGCAACACCCAGATGGGCAACAAATACATTTTTGCTGGCCAGCAGGATAAAGTCGCCGGCGGGCCATTTGTCCGAACGACCATCAACGGTCAGGATGTGGTGGTGTATAAGGGGGACTACAACAAGGTTTCTATGCCTATCCAGGCCGGTTCGCCATCCCCAAATCAGGACAGCGTCAATGTCACCGGAGATCAGATTTTCGGGCCGATGACCACGGTCGGCGGTCAAGCCACTGCCGGCATTTTTACCGACCTGATCAATATAAAAAAACAACTGGATTCCGCCACCCCGGATCTGAACTACTTGTCCAATACTGGCATGGCAAACATCGACAAAGATACGGATCGCATTTTGCTGGCCGATACCCAGATTGGCTCCCGTCAGGCTAGCTATCAGATGTCGGTAAACATGATGGCGAACCAAAATACCACCATCACCCAAAATCTGTCCGACAATGACGACATCGATATTGCCAAGACGACTATCGACTACAAGAACTTGCAGAACGTCTATCAGGCTGCCCTGTCGGTCGGCGCCCAGATTATACCTATGTCGTTGGCCAATTTCTTGTCCCCTAGTGGTTAAGAGAGAAATAAATATGAATATCGATATGGTTAATTACGAGATTCCCTGCCGTGCATCCTACATCCTGAGAACCAAGACACAGTTCCTTCCCGGATTCGACATGCGAGGGGAATAAACCGTACTGGACAATATGAACCGGGTCGCCTAAGAAACCATCTGTCCCAGATCCCAAATTTAGCCAGTATCATCCCGTGAATAACATGCGAGACGAGCTTCACGACTGTACGGATGTTTTGACAGTATATCGGCCGGACTTTCCATACTTTCCGTCGACAAGTACCCATATGAATAGTAGAGCCTGCTAACATAAAGGAGAATGTTGCTATGGTCGTTGAATCGGTGACCCTTGGCCAGATTGAGGTTCCCCGCGAAAAAATTCTGCGCTTTGACGCCGGTCTTCCTGGTTTCCCGGATGAAAAGTCCTTCGCCTTTCTGCCTTATGGGACTGGCAGCCCGTTTGCCTTTCTCCAGTCGATCGTCAGTCCATTTCTTATTTTCTTGGTTGTGGACCCGTTCACTATTTTCCAGGATTATCAGTTTAATTTCAACGACGATTTGGCTCGAGAAATGGAGTTATCGGAAGATTCGCCGCCGTATGTGTGCAATATCGTGACTATCAAGGATAAATTGGCGGATATGACAGCCAATCTGCTGGCTCCGGTGGTAGTCAACTGGAACAAACGCACAGCCGTGCAGGTGGTGCTGGAAAAGTCGCAGTACACCACGGCCCACCGGCTCTTTCCCTCGGGCTTCCCCACGCAAGCGGGCAGGGAGGGTAAATAACCATGCTGGTTCTGTCGCGTAAAGCCGGAGAAAAGATTTTTATAGGCGACAAAATTGTACTGACAGTTATTGAAACCAGGGGAGACAATATCCGCCTGGCCATTGAGGCTCCGAAAGACATCAAGATTTACCGAGGCGAGATCTATGAGGCGATTGCGATCGAGAACACGGAAGCGGCTGCATCGACCAAGGCTTCGGCGTTAGATTCGTTAAAAAATATTCATAAAGAGGGATAGCTATTTGAAGATTGTTAGGGGATTATTCGCTAACAATCTTTTTTGTTTTTCGATAATTATTTTGAAAAAGTGATGGATAATGGCGTTAAGGTGAGATATTTGACGAAAATCGCTGTTAACTGCCCGAATTGGCAATGTTTGGCCGTTATCCAATTGGGGATTAAGAACGATATAACAAATGACGGTGCGGCTATGTGATCCGACCGACGGCCGACGGTCGGTCAAGTGGTAGGCACCGAAAAGCGGGCAAGGATGCCTCATAAAAATTCAAGGAGGAAAAGAATCATGATTATCAACACTAATATGGCAGCCCTCAACACCTATCGCCAGTTGAGCATCAACGAAAAGGCGACCCAGAGCTCCCTCGCGAAACTGTCCTCAGGCTTCCGCATCAACAGCGCGGCCGACGACGCCGCCGGCCTCTCGATCTCCGAGAAAATGCGCGGCCAGATCAGTGGTCTGAACCAGGCTTCATCGAACGCCCAGGACGGCATTTCCCTCATACAGACTGCTGAGGGCGCGCTGAACACGACCACCAGCATCTTGCAGCGCATGCGTGAACTGGCGGTTCAGGCCTCAAACGGCACCAATACCACCAGCGACAACACGGCGATGTCCGACGAATTCAACCAGCTCAAGAGCGAAATCGACACCATCGGCAACACCACCCAGTTCAACACCAAGAACCTGCTCGACGGCTCGCTGGCCGGCGCGGCCGGCGTGACTCAGGGCCAGAATAGCACTACCAGCTCTGTAATTGCCAACTTGTCAGGGGCCTTGTTTACTGGTGCAGCCGCAATGACAGGTGTAGGCATAGCTGCTGCTGATTTCACGGCGGGACCTGAAGCGATGGTCATCGACGGTACCCAAATCACCGTGAACTGGCAGAACATGTCACTTGGTGACCAGAGTACCATTGAGGCTGGAACTGCCACTGGCGCATCGACAACCAGCGAGCAGGCGGCGGCATCCCTAGTGGTCAATACGATAAACAACGCCATCGACGATTCAGGCGTTAATGTCGCCCATGTCACTGGCTATGTCGATAGCAACGGGAAATTTAATATCAAGAGCGGTTCCACTGGCACCAATTCATCGATCACAACCACAGGAACCAGTGTCTTAGAGAAACTAGTAGGCTCCGCCGCCACTCAACAAGGTACATCGGTATACAATGGTGTGACCGTGGCCTCGGGTAGTAACTTCTTTGTCAATATTAACGGTATCCAATTAGACATAAACCTAACTGGCATCGGCCTAACCGGTGGTACTACAACTATGTCTAACGTCGCAACAGAACTCCAAGCGGCAATTAACACTGGAATCAACCTTTACAACAGCGGCGCGGGTGCAAATAATGTCGGGGATGCCGGGCACATTGATGCCGTCACCGTCAACGCTACTCCCGATGGACGGTTGCAGGTGCTCAGCGAGAGCGGACCGGTGATGTTACAGGATAAAAACGGGAATAACTACACTACCGATCTCGGTCTGAATGCAGCGTCTACATCTTCCAGTGGTAATGGCGGTATGACCTTCCAGATCGGGGCCAATGCCGGACAGACCATGAATTTCGGCATCGACGACATGCGCACAGCCGCGCTGGGTCTTTCGGCGGTAAACGTCGACTCTGCGGCGTCTGCAACCAACGCCATCACCGCGGTCGACGCAGCGACTGCCACGGTATCGGCCGAAAGAAGCAAGCTCGGCGCGATTGAGAACCGTTTGAACGATAACATCGATAACCTTGGAACTTCCTCGCAGAACACCACCGCTGCCGAAGCACAGATTCGCGACGTGGACATGGCTTCTGAGATGACCAACTTCACCAAAAACAACATCCTCCAGCAGGCCGCTCAAGCGATGCTGGCCCAGGCTAACCAGCTGCCGCAGGGCGTACTGCAGCTCCTCCGGTAAGCTGATCGAACTCTCTAACTTGGATAGGACTGGAGACCTCTGGTTTCCAGTCCTATCACACATCTCGGCAAAGGGCTGATAATTATGGATATGGCACAGACGCAGGCGGTGGCGGACATTCGCCGCCAGATTTTTGCCTGGCAGATCGAAACAGCGGTCGAGAGGACCGTGGCGCTGATCGAAGCGCTACTGGCCCACGGAAGAGTGAATTCTGCGGAGGTCAACCGCCTTGCCATGGCAATTATGGTGGCCGTCGAGCAGAAAAACTACCTGCTGTTCGCCGACCTGGTCTATTTCGAAATCCCCGCCTTGGAACAAACCGGACAAGGAGACTTGTCGTGAATAATTATAAGAAAAATCTAGAGGTATTTAAAAGTATTGCTGTCACCATCTATAGTGAGTTGAAAAGCGGGACGCCTCTGTTTCCGGTGGCGGCGAAAAGAGTCGCCGCGGGGAATATCCAGATCGAGCATGACGGCGGGAAGTGCCTGCTCCATAGTTGCTACAGCATCAAGCAGGAAATGGAAAGTATGTTCGCTAACATAAGTCAGGATGCTGAAATACTCGTCGTATTCGGTTTTGGTGGCGGTCATTTTCTGCCGTATATTGCGAGTCGTTTTAAAAACGTGAAACAGATTGTGATTATCGAGCCATCGCTGCAGCTTTTTGACATGGTATTGCATGAGTGTGATCTGAACAAGTTGGTCAAGATGCCGCGCCAAACCAAGCTGAGTTTTGTGGTCAACAAACCGGCGGCAACCGCAGGGCTCTGGACCTTTCAAGCAGTGCGGTTTCAGGCGAAAGTCGAATTTGTGGCTCACTTGACTTACCGCGGCATATTTTCCGATTACTATCAAAATTATTGCAATTTTATGGCCGACTGGTTCCGGCTGCAGCGTCTGGAGTTTGCGACTATTAAGAGTAGCATGCAAGTATGGCTGCATAATACGGTGAAAAATATAGCCATTCCGGCCTATCACTGTGAAGTACTGCAAGACTTGTTTCGCGGCAAACCGGCGATTCTTGTTTCAGCCGGGCCGTCCCTGGAAAAACATATTCATCTTTTGGCGGATGCTCAGCATAAAGCCGTTATTGTTGCAGTGGGCACGGCCATCAAGGTATTAGATAAAGCCGGGGTCAGACCCCATTTTTACGCGGCTATGGACGCTGGCTCAGAGGAAAAGACGAACATTTTTGATCAACTGGCAACAACCGATATACCGCTATTGTTCGCCAATCAGCTTCAGTCGGATATCACTGCGAATTATCCCGGTCCGCGGATTCGCATTGTAAAAAGTGACGAATACTTGGCCCGCTATGTCTGCGAATTGGCCGATCAACCGCTGAACATAGTTGATGGTGGACCCTCGATCGCGAATATGATTCTCCACTTTCTCTGCGCTATGCAGTGCTCGACGGTGATCTTTATTGGTCAGGATATGTGTTTTAAAGACGATAAAATTCATGCGACGGGCGGCGAAAAGATTCAGGATGAATATGAACAACAACTAATGACGGTGCAGGATATTTTGGGGCAGGAAGTTAAGACCCTGCCGAATTATTTTGTAATCAAGGGCGGCCTGGAAGCATCCATTATCCAGAATCCGGCGATCAAATTCATTAATGCTACCGAAGGCGGCCTGGGCATCACTGGGGCCGGAAATCGGCGTTTGGCCGATGTTCTAGCCGAACTTACCCCTCTAGATCAGCCTTTCACGGCGGAACTTTCACGGATAATGGCGATGCCAGGTCATGCTTGCAAGGAATATTCCCATTATTTTGAGCATGAAAAATTGTTGACAGGAATCAGCACGACTCGCAACATTGCTGAACAATCTTTGGAAAAGGCGCAGGCTATCGCTGCGCTGATAAAAGCAAAAGCCGACAGAAGCCATATTGACAAGGAAATTGAGCTACTGAAAAAATACGAAAGCGACCTGCAAAACAGCCAGTTTTATAAGCGGGTTGCGGCTCCTGCGTTAGCTATTGTACTGGAGACTTTTACGAACATGTATCAAGGGAAAGTGACGGCAGTGAATTGGGATACTCGGATCGAAGCTATCATTGGTGAACGGGTAGCAAAATCGATAGAAATTCGCTATTATTGCGATTTAGTTATCCAGGAGTTAACGCAAATTCCTGAAAAAAGCAGCAGGATTTTTGCCCATTAGACACGGCATTCTATATATCGAACGGGCAAGGACTTTTTTGCAGCAACCTTGACGCTAGGCAGAAAATATCTTCTTATGGGGGGGAATACGATGAATATCCTTGTAATCAATATCTCCTTGCGACCCAAATCACCGGTAAAGTTGTTTCCTGTCGGACTGGGCTATGTGACGACGGCGATGAAAAGGGACGGAGTGCTTTTCGATTTAATCGACATTGACGGCCATCGCTATACCGAAAGGCAGCTGGATACACTAATTCAGAAGAAAAAGTATGATGTTGTTTGTATGGGGTGCATTGTTACCGGCTATAAGTTGGTAAAAGACCTGGCGGCTAAGATAAGACAATACCATCCGTATGCCGTTATTGTTGTAGGTAATTCAGTTGCCTCATCGATTACTGATACCTTGCTTAATAATACGGAAGCTGATGTGGCTGTTATTGGGGAAGGTGACGAAACGGTAGTCGACCTGTTAGCCAAAATTAGAAATAGTGAATCCCTCTATGAAGTCACGGGCATCGCTTTTTTAGACAAAGGGCGTGTCGTGAAGACCCAGCCACGGCCGCTGATTAAGGATATTTCTATATTGCCGTTTATCGATTTTGAAATATTTGATGTGGACATCTATATCGAGGGGTCCAAAAATTATGTGAGTGATCCTTTGCCATTTCCCCGGGATCAGGTCCGAGCGTTGCCAGTAAACACGGCTCGAGGGTGCATCGCGGATTGCGGATTTTGTTATCATGTATTCAAAGGTGTCCCCTATCGTTTCCGTTCTGCAGATTCCATTGTCGCAGAAATCAAGGAAATTACTAATAAGTACGATCTAAATGTAATTCAATTCTGGGATGAATTGACATTTTTTTCAAAAAAGCACTCCGAGGACTTGGTAAATCGAATGCTGGAGGAGGGCCTTCAGACATGTTGGACGGCGAGCTGCAGAGCAAATCTGTTTGATAATGAGTCTGATATGGAATTGATTCACAAGATGAAACAGGCCGGCTGCCGAGGGTTAAGCTACTCTTTGGAATCAGCCGACCCGGAGATACTGAAGGCGATGAACAAGCATATTACTGTTAAAGACTTCACCTATCAGACGGCTTTACTTAGGCGTGGTGGGCTTAGCGTCTGGACTAGTTTGGTTATCGGGTATCCGCAAGAGACACCTATGACAATAAAGAAAACGTTTGATTGTTGTATCGAAAACCAAATCTATCCGTCCGCCGGATTTTTGCTTCCTCAGCCAGGGTCTGCCGTGTACGACTATTCGAAAGAACGTGGATACATCGTAGAAGAGGAAGACTACCTGATGAAACTGGGCGACCGTCAGGATTTGCGAATCAATTTAACAAGTATGTCTGACGAACAATTGGAACATGAAGTAAAGGAAGGCCTCAAAAGATGTAACGAGGCCTTGGGGACTGGATTAAAAGAAACCGAGTTAATCAAAACCCAGTATTACCGGGCCCACAATGAAGTTAGCCAGCTTGATCCAGTTCAGCCTATTCCATTGGATAAATCTCGCCAGGAGTGAGTTATGTGAAGCATATTCCATATATGATGCAACGGAAGGGTGAAGGCCGTGTTTGATGGCAAATCGATTCTTATCACCGGCGGCACTGGTTCATTCGGCAGGGAATGTGTCAAAACGCTGCTTACCAAGTATAAACCGCAAAAGGTTATCGTGTATTCCAGGGATGAGTTGAAACAGTATGAAATGGCGCAGGAATACAGCCATGGGGCAATGCGATATTTCATCGGTGATGTCCGGGATGTGGAGCGACTGAAGCAGGCCTTGCGCGGGGTGGACTATGTCATTCATGCCGCAGCGTTAAAACAGGTTCCGATCGCCGAGTATAATCCTATGGAGTGCATTAATACCAATATTCATGGGGCGGAAAACGTGATTAAGGCGGCTATCGAAAATCAGGTCTCAAAGGTCGTAGCTTTGTCAACCGATAAGGCAGCTAACCCCATCAATCTTTATGGCGCGACAAAATTGGCTGCCGATAAGCTGTTTGTTGCCGCCAACAATATTTCGGGAGAAGGCGGCACCCGATTTTCAGTTGTTCGCTATGGAAACGTGGTTGGCTCCCGCGGATCGGTTATCCCTTTTTTTCGCAAAATCGTGGAAAAGGGCGGCGAGGAGTTGCCTGTTACCGATACCCGCATGACCCGTTTCTGGATTACCCTGCCGAAGGGAGTGGAGTTTGTCTTAAAAGCTTTTCAACGGATGCAGGGCGGGGAAATATTTGTTCCTAAAATTCCTTCTATGGGGATTGTGGATTTAGCCACTGCCATAGCCCCCAACCTACCGATAAAGGTGGTCGGAATTCGCCCTGGCGAGAAGCTCCACGAGGTCATGTGTCCGGCCGACGACTCTCATTTGACCCTTGAATTTGCTGATCATTATGTAATCAAACCGACGATTGCCTTTTTTAGTCCTGTGGGATACGACTGCAACGGACTGGGAGAAAAGGGGCGATTAGTTCCGCAAGGGTTCGAATACAATTCCGGTACCAATCCCGTATTTTTGACTCAAGACCAGCTCCGGGAGATGACATGATATTTCTTTTCAGACACCAAGTGAGTCTCAGCTGTTCATGGACCATTTTTGGTGGACCATCTCGAATCCAAAACTGTATTCCATCGCCCTCTTGACAGAGAAAAATATAGATGGGGGTTGTATGATTGAAAAAATATAAAACCGACCAGGAAGAATTCTGGGCTGGCCAGTTCGGCGACGAGTATGTGGGCCGGAACCAGGGACAACAATTCGTCACAAGCAACATCGCTCTATTTTCCCGGATTCTGTCCCGGACGAATGGAGTGCAGTCTATCATTGAGTTTGGGCCAAATATTGGGATGAATCTTATGGCTCTGCGTAACCTCTGCCCCAAAACGGAGCTGTCGGCGATAGAAATCAATGCCAGCGCGGTGGAACAACTGAATGGATTAGGCTATGTGAAGGTCTATCCTCAGTCCATTCTTGATTTTGAGTGCGATTATCAGCGCGACCTTGCATTGATCAAGGGTGTGCTGATTCATATTAATCCCGACTCTCTGCCTCAGGTCTACGATTTGCTGTACCAGGCCAGCAAGCGCTATATTTGCCTCGCCGAGTACTACAATCCGACCCCGGTGGAAGTGAATTACCGCGGACACACCGGCAAATTATTTAAACGAGATTTTGCAGGGGAAATGCTCCAGCGGTTTTCCGGACTTCAGCTTGTCGATTATGGGTTTGTATATCATGGGGATCTCAATTTCCCGATGGATGATATTAACTGGTTTTTGCTTGGGAAAAATGATTGAATGAGAAGAGTTGAACTAGTTGGCCTGCGAAGGGGACATACAAGCGGGACCGAGACTTTTGACGCTCAATGAACTTGGAGGGCTTCTACAGTGAGCTTTATTCCTTACGCGCGGCAGGATATTAGCCAAGATGATATTCAAGCGGTTGTTGATGTTTTGCAATCCAATTGGCTTACGCAAGGTCCGGCCATTGGAAGATTTGAAACAGCTGTTGCAGCTTACTGCGGGGCTAAGTATGCCGTCGCGGTCAACAGCGCCACTTCGGCACTGCATATTGCCTGCCTGGCCGTCGGGTTGGGCAGAGGAGACGTGCTCTGGACGTCGCCGAATACATTTGTCGCATCTGCTAACTGCGGACTTTATTGCGGCGCCGCAGTAGACTTTGTCGATATTGATCCCCTTACTTATAATATGAGTGCGACTCAGCTTGAGAATAAGCTGTTGGTGACGAAAAACACCGGCAAACTGCCCAAGGTCGTTATTCCGGTTCATTTTGCCGGGCAACCATGTGAGATGGACAAAATAGGGGCACTAGCCAATCAATATGGGTTCACTACCATCGAAGACGCATCCCACGCTGTCGGCGGACGCTATAAACAAGGCAGAGTCGGGTGCTGCCAATATTCAGATATGACGGTGTTGAGTTTTCATCCGGTGAAAATTATCACTACAGGTGAAGGCGGCATGGTTCTGACTAATCGGCGGGATCTTTATGACAAGCTGGTATTACTGCGCAGTCATGGTATTACCCGCGACCCGGACCGGATGGAGGATGCTTCCCGCGGACCTTGGCATTATGAGCAGGTAGGCCTGGGGTTTAATTATCGCATAACCGATATCCAGGCTGCCTTGGGGACCAGTCAACTGCAGCGGATCAATGACTTTGTGGCTCGCCGCCGCGTATTGGCAGGGCGATACGCCACATTGTTGAAGGATGCACCACTGACGCTACCCTGGCAACATCCGGATGCACATTCCGCATTCCATCTGTATGTGATTCGCCTTCAGCTGACGAAGGATGGAAAAACCCGGCGACAGGTATTTGAAGCGTTACGGGGGCGTGGCATCGGGGTAAATGTTCATTATATTCCTGTGCATACTCAGCCTTATTATCGTAGCATGGACTTCAAGCACGGGGATTTCCCGCAGGCGGAAAAATACTATGCAGAGGCGATTAGTTTGCCGATGTATTACGGCTTGAAAGATGCAGAACAAGAGTTTATTGTCGCTCAATTGGCAGAGGTTCTGTAATGAATACGGCGATTATTGTACAGGCACGGATGACGTCAACACGCCTGCCAGGCAAAATCCTTTTGCCAGTGCTAGGGAAATCTTTGCTTGAGTATCAGCTTGAGAGGTTACGGCGGGTGCACAGTGCCAATGAGATTATTATCGCCACAACGAAAAACGATACTGATCAGCCGGTGATTGATCTATGCGACCGGCTTGGAGCCCGGTATTACCGCGGACCTGAGGACGATGTTCTGGCCAGATATTACGGAGCTGCCACTGACTGTCAGGCTGACGTGGTGGTTCGCGTTACTGCAGATTGCCCGATCATTGATCCTGCGGTTGTTGAACAGCTCATCGCGTTTTACCTAGCACGCTATCCCCAGTTCGATTATGTTTCGAATTGCTTGGAAAGTACTTATCCTATCGGTATGGATGCCGAGGTAATCCCTATGGGCGTTCTAACCCAAGCTTATTTTGAGGCAAAGAGCAAGCCCGACAGGGAACACGTGACCCCGTTTATTTATCGTCACCCCGAGCGTTTTCGTCTGGGAAATGTGGCATATCGTCAGAATCAAAGCATCCACCGCTGGACGGTGGACACGCCGGAAGACTTTGCGCTAATCTCCAGGATCATTGAAAAGTTATATCCGGTTAATCCGAATTTTAATTTTGAAGACATATTGCAATTGATGGCTGTAAATCCTAACTTTTTTGACATAAATTGCACAATAAAGCAAAAGCAATATGGTGAATGAACACTTATATCTCCGAAGGAGCTTATCTAAGTGAGAATCATCTTTCGATGTGACGCTTCCACCGACATTGGGTCTGGGCATGTAACACGCTGTTTAACCCTGGCAACGGTGTTGTCGCAAAAAGGGGCGCATGTTACTTTTATCTGCCGGGATTATGACGGAAATCTGCTGGAGTTAATAAGAGATAGCGATTTTGAAGTAGTGGTGTTACCTAGTGGCAGCAATGACGGAATAATTACCGTGAGCCAAGATGCCTGTGAAATAGCAGCTATTATCGGGGAATTGGGATCAGTCGATTGGCTGGTTGTCGACAGCTATGAATTGGATATTGCTTGGGAAGCGGTTCAACGAAAGTATGTAAAGAAGATCATGGTGATAGACGATTTAGCCAACCGGAATCACGACTGCGATCTGCTGTTAGATGAGAATCTATTTTCAGATGTCTCAATACGTTATAAGGGCCTTATACCGTCTCCTTGTGAGCAGTTACTTGGTTCCGAATACTCGCTTTTACGCGAGGAGTTCCGGCTTGCTCACGGCAAGCATAGCTTCCAAGGGAACCTGCAGCGTCTTTTTGTTTTTTTTGGAGGTAGCGATTTGACAAACGAGACCGCGAAAATCCTGGCGGCCATCAAGGAAGGAAAATTATCGCAGTTGATTGTTGATGTGGTTATTGGTAGCTCCAATCGGAATCGAGAGGAAATTGCTGAATTATGTCATGGTATTCCTCATGCATCCCTTTATCGGCAAATCAAGAATATGGCGGATCTAATGATGAAAGCCGACTTTTCTATCGGCGGGGGCGGCATGACTGCCGGGGAAAGGTGTTGTGTCGGCCTACCCAGTATTGTTGTTCCGGTTGCGGAAAATCAAGTGGTACCGATGCAACAGTTGGCTAAAGCCGGGGCAATTGTGCTATATTCCGGTAAGAAAACGGTAGAGGGATATGGTGGTATATTGCAAGAGTTTCTCGCTGGGAAATATGACATATGCTCGCTGGTAGAAAAAGGTATCGCCCTCTATGACGGCCAAGGAGCACAAAGAGTCGTGCAAAAAATGCTGGAGGTAAACTGAGAAGGGGGGGGCCGAACACTACAAGCAAATGTATAAGCAATCGGCGATTCGCCTGAAGCCAATCAGTAGTCCAATCTTGAATCACAGGAGAATCGCTTTCAGGCATTGCTGGAAATTGCCGATCTGCATAACGCCAAGGTGCTTGATTTTGGATGAGGACCCACCCACTTGGCCACATATTTTAGGCAACGGGGCATTCCGGTTGATTGCACAGGGGTAGATATAGTCGATGACTTTGGAGTGTGCTGCCAGAAAGCATCCGGACATACTTTGTGCAAGTTGGTGGATGCGCTTCCCAATACGTATGAATACATTTTTATCAGTGGGGCCTTCAACAACTTGATTGAAGACAATCGAAAGTTTTATCGCGAAACCATTCAACAGCTGTTTCCCAAGGTTTGTCAAGGGTTGCCTTCAACCTTATGGGCACTATGTTGATTATTATGATGCAGCCTTATTTTACCCTTCGCAATGACTATCAAGTTAAAAAAAGGGGTCATACCCCTTGAATTTGCTGTTTATGTCTATCGCAGGTAATGGTGGGGGGATATCAATGCGCTGTGTAATTATGCAGCCTACCTATTTGCCTTGGGCCGGTTATTTTCATCTTATTAGTCAGGCCGATAAATTTGTGTTTCTGGATGATGTCCAGTTCGAAAAGCAATCTTGGCAAACGCGCAACCGGATTCTATTAAATCAAGACGCGCATTGGATGATTGTCGCGGTCAAAGTAGACCGGCTGGCCCAGAACATCAGCACAATTACAATTGATGAAAGCCGGAATTGGCGTGCTAAACACATAAAGACGATGCAAGCCGTCTATGCAAAGCATCCCTATAAACAAGAACTGGCCGATTTTATCGATATCATTGCAGATACATCCATTACTTTACTGGCGGACATGAATATTAAAATCATAAAAATGGCAGCGGAGAAGCTTTCGTTGCGGCCGCTTTTCTATCGAGCCAGTGATTTGGTTTTAGGCGGGAAACGATCGGATCATTTATTACAACTCTGCCGATGTCTGTCTTGTAATGAGTACTTGAGCCCTGTGGGCTCTGCCGATTATCTGGCGGAGGATGGGGTATTCGAGCAATCGGAAGTACACTTAACTTTTCAAAAATTTAGCCCTATTCCGTATCCTCAAAAGGGAGTGGCGGAATTTTATAGTCACTTGTCGATTGTTGATGTGGTCGCAAACTTAGGATGGACCGGAGCGGCGGAATACGTGAGAGGGGCGGAGGGAGCACAAGATGAAAGAGATAAAGATTGACAGTTTTTCGATAGGAGCTTGTCATCCGCCCTTTATCATTGCGGAGATGTCAGGTAATCATAACCATTCGCTAGATAGAGCCCTGGCAATTGTCGATGCAGCCGCGCAGGCGGGAGCCCATGCCCTGAAACTTCAAACCTATACCGCTGATACTATGACTCTGGATTTAGCGGAAGGCGAATTTTTTATCAGCGATCCGACCAATTTATGGACAGGTACGTCATTGTACAAGCTCTATCAGGACGCCTATACCCCGTGGGAGTGGCACAAACCGATTTTTGACCGGTGCCGTGAGTTGGGGATGATTGGGTTCAGCACTCCATTTGACGAAACTGCTGTTGATTTTCTCGAAACATTAAATGTATCGTGCTACAAAATCGCATCTTTTGAAAATACGGATTTGCCGCTGATCCGTAAAGTGGCGTCGACAGGCAAGCCGATGATTGTCTCGACCGGGATGGCTACCGTTGCGGAATTGGATGAAATGGTACGAACAGCCCGGGAGGCTGGCTGCCGGGACATTATCCTATTAAAGTGCACAAGCAGCTACCCGGCCAGTCCCGGTCATTCCAATTTGCGCACCATACAGCATATGCGCGCCCTATTTGACTGTGAAGTGGGGGTGTCTGATCATACTCTGGGAATCGGCGCCGCCGTTGCTGCAGTGGCTGTGGGGGCAACCGTAATAGAAAAGCATCTGACCCTGTTGCGCTCAGAGGGGGGGGTAGATGCGGTATTTTCGCTTGAACCCAATGAATTGGCAGCGCTGGTGAAGGAAGCAGAACAGGCTTGGAGATCCTTGGGACAGATACATTACGGTGTAACGGAAAATGAGAAGGCATCGACCAAGTTCAAGCGTTCTTTATACATTGCCCAGGATGTAAAGGCTGGCGAGTCTCTGACTAAAGACAATCTGAGGTTGATAAGACCAGGATTGGGTCTGGAGCCGAAGTATTACGATATATTACTGGGTAGAAAAGCCAAACGTGATTTGCGAAAGGGGACTGCGGTCACTTGGGACGTGATTGAATAGTGCTCGCTTGGGCAGTTACGAAGAGCGGAAGCGATACTGATCCTGTTATGACTACTCCGGGGCGGATAATATGAAGATAAGTTTATGCATGATCGTGAAAAATGAGGCAGATATTCTGCACCGCTGTTTAGAGAGCGCTTTCCCATGGGCAAATAAAATTATTGTGGTTGATACCGGTTCTAAAGATTGAACGAAAGAAATTGCCCGACAGTCCACTAATTTTATTTGCGATTTCCCATGGAGTGATGATTTTTCTCAAACAAGAAATTTTTCTGTATCGAAAGCTCGTCAAGACTGGGGTGCTAATCCTGGATACAGATGAAATAGTGATTGAATTTCACCGGAGTAGGGTTATGACAATAGAGTTTTACGTGAAGAAAGGAGCGGTCTAGCCCAAAAACGGAAAAAGATGGGGTGAACAACAGTTCTGAGGTGAATATCCCACGGATTCAGTCCAATATTGGTGTCATTGAGCAATACCGTCTCATACGGTCAATTGCTGTCTCGCGGTTTGTTTCCGTCGGACAGACTCCTAGGTAGACGATTCCTCAGGCCCAACATTCACTGCTTTAAAAGGCAGTTGCATAGAGAATGTAAGCAATACTGTGAGAAGCGGCGTGGTGTCCGTTTATTGGGGAGAGGTCAAGATGACGAATCGTCTTGTATACGTGCTGGCACTGTACGGCCTACTAAATTATCGAGCTCGTCTTTTATTTCAAACAAATCGTGTTCTTGCAAAAAGTCACTGAATTCGTTAAGTCCTTCTCGCCTCACATTACGGGGATCAAGCACAGCCTCAACATAATTTGGTACAACTAGGTCGTTCTTACCTGATTCTCTGTAGATTCTGGCCAGTTCCAAGCGAGCCAAAAAACTTCCTCTTCCAATAATTGAGTCAAATTCCTTGTTATCGCCTATTTTTAGACAATCGTTAAAGAGCTTCTCCGCTTCTTCATAACGCTTAAGCTGTTTTAAGCAAAGTCCTTTAATAAAATACAAATCAACAAACTTCAGATGCATTTTATGGTATACAATAGAATTAACAAACTTTATACAAGCTTCAAACTGTTCCAGTTCATAGTAAGTTAGAGTGATCATTTTATACATGGTGCTGTGATAAGTGGGGAATATTGTTTTTGGGCTAAGCTCTAAGCACCTGAAATAATAATCCAGAGACAATTCAAAATCTCTTCTTGCTCCATAAGTAGCACCAATATGATAACACAGAAGTGCATCTTTCGGATTTTTTCGGTACTCGCTTAATAAAATATTTAGATTACGTTCGATTTTCTTCTTATCATTTAAATTATCAGTAGAGTATCCATAATGAATAATTTTGCAAATTGAGTCGTCCAGACCCTTTACGGCATTTTGATCAATGTTTAATTGTTCATGGATTGCCCGATAATATCTGTATCCACAATTTTTGAAGAGTCTTACATAAACCTTGGAGATTAATGTCGACCTCCCGACATCGCTCTCAAGGGCAATATCGTAACCTTGCATACGGCTCTCGCTCAACAGATTTCGCAATTTAGAGGGATTACAGGAAAGCTTTTCATCAGCATCAAGTATGATTATCCAGTCACTCTGTACATTTTCAATAGAATAATTCCTAGCTGCTGAAAAATCATTATTCCATTCGAAGTATTTTATTTTTACCTTGCTACCAAACTCTGTTAAAATTTCAACCGTCTTATCCGTGGAACCGGTATCAACTATGACAGCCTTGTCAACGAGATTAAACGCGTTTTCAAGACACATTCTTATATACTTTTCTTCGTTTTTCACAATCATGCAGAGAGTAATTTCCATGTTGTCCCCCGACGGCAGCCCAAAATTTGATAATTCGAGATTCCTCTTGAAAGTCGCAATGGTGTAAATTACTGAATTTTAAGACGTAAGTAAGAGCAGGTAGTACGCCAGCATCATAAGCTGTAAGACAGCCTCGTTGGCCACAAGGATTTCAGCGGAAGGTTGCTAACTTCCATAATATCATATTTTGCATTTTTGATGTAGTTTTTGCAGTTCACGTTTGTCGTAACACCCAGGATGACAAGTGGCGTCTACCGATCCGCCGCTGGAGCGGAGAGGACTTGAGCGGGAGCAGCAGCCTTCTGTACAACGAGCTAGGCTTCGGCAACAAGCAGTTCGACCGCTTTGCGTCCATGGTGGCAGGCCGAGCCGCCGAGACAGTGCTGCTAGTGCATGCAAAAGCCCCTGCAGCGCCTTTTCACGGCACTTTCCGGCGCTTCGCGTGCGTAGCGGTGACGAACTGGCGACAGGGGGCTATGATTTTGATAACCCGTTCCTCAACTTGCCCGCTGGCTTCCACACTACTTTGGATACATCCCGTGCTCAATTCCTAACTTGCAGGCGACGGATACGGTTATGAACGCGTGAAGCGGACGCCTAGACGGCTTGCTGCCAGAAGGGAGTCTGCGTATTGGCGTCGTCTGGGCTGGGAATCCGAAGCACGCGAATGACCGGACCATTCCCTTCCAGGTATTCGAAGCCTTGCTAGCGGCGCCTGATGTTCAATGGGTCAATCTGCAGGTAGGCGAGCGGCGGACTTTGCTGCCACGGTGACGGCGATGACCGATCTTTCAGGAGATCTTTATGAGTTTCAAGAGACTGCGGGAGTGATCGAGAATCTCGATGTGGTGATCACAGTGAATTCGGCGGTGGCGCACTTAGCCGGGGCGATAGTGAAAAAGACCTGGGTTATCTTGCCGTTCATGACCGATTGGTGGTGGAGGCCCGACGGCACCGCCAGCCCATGGTACCGCACGATTCGCCTTTTCCGCCAGCGTAGCATGAGGACTGGCCGGAGATACTAAGGCGGGTGAAAGTGGCATGGGTCAGGGGCTAGGACGACGTAGCAGCGACTAATTCTTCCAGGAGTAGTTAGTCTCGCCACAGAGGACAAGTGTAGTAACCGATAACAATTTTGAGGTGTTTTTCCTGTTGCAATCATAGCTTGATAATTGTTTTACAGGGCGGATAACATTTAAATCAATTGATAGGAGGCCGGCATGGCAAAGGAATACGTCTCATTCTATCCCTACATGGCCCTCCTTATTAAGAACTATTACTCCGGTGTCTAAATATATCAATTTCCCTTTTAGGTTTAGTCCCATTTTAAGGGTGCGTATTCCAAAAATGAGTTTATATGTTTAGCCACCGGAGTAATAGTGGCATGTGCAATAGGAAAGATATAAAATACTTCACATAAGACCATTGTTTCAGGGAAGGCAGTATGAAAATAAGTTTATGCATGATCGTGAAAAACGAGGCAGACATTCTGCACCGATGTTTAGAAAGCGCCTACCCTTGGGTAAATGAAATTATTGTGGTTGACACCGGTTCCGCCGATGGCACGAAAGAAATCGCGCGGCGGTTTACTGGTAATATTTATGATTTTCCCTGGGGTGATGATTTCGCCAAAGCGAGAAACTTTTCTATAGCCAAAGCCCGCCATGACTGGGTTTTAGTCCTGGATGCGGATGAGATAGTGACCGAATTCGACCATGGGAATGTGGCTTTGTTTGCGAAAAGTGATCGTTCGGTGGCCGGTAGAATAACATTAGTCAATCTTCTTGAGGGTCAGTGGGGGGCGACATCGCATACTGAGAAAGTGAGTCGTTTTTTCAATCGGCGATTTTTCCATTATGAAGGCATTATTCATGAGCAAATCATACCAAATAACTCCCAGCCTTATCAGACTCATCCTATCGGCATTAAGGTGGAACATCTCGGTTATATTCAGGCGATAATGAGGAAGAAGGACAAGCTACAGCGGAACATCACCCTCCTGCAACAGGCTATTGAGATGCGTGCGGAAGACCCTTACTTGTATTATCAGCTGGGGCAGTCCTATTACACGGCCAAAGCCTATGACAAGGCATGCGCCAACTTTGAGCGGGCGTTAACATTACCTGTTAACTTTGCATGTGAATATGCCGAGGACCTTGTTGAGGGGTACGGCTATGCCCTGATTAACTCAGGAAAATACAGTGAGGCGCTTGAGATTGAGCGATTCGCTTTGTACTACCGGCGGTCGCCGGATTTTTGCTTTTTGATGGGGCTTGTATACATGAACAACGCCCTGTTCGACAAGGCAATGGAGCAATTTCTCCGTTGTATTGGCCCGCTACACGGAAAGATTCAAGGGGTGGAATCCTATCTGGCGCTGTACAACGTTGCGGTCATATACGAATGCCTGGGCAATAAAAGCGAAGCGGTCACCTACTACGAGCGCTGCGGGGATTATGAGCCGGCGCGAACAAGGCTGAGCCTGCTGCGCCAGAACGGAAAGCCTTGAAGTCTCAAAGGGATTCTTGTGGGTCTTTCGGTCAATCGCTTAAGTTAACGCCGAACCAAGGAGTGCGACCATGACGGTAGAAGTTTACGTGAAACAAGGAATAGTGCAGGCCAATCAAGGGGACCTACAGCAGGCAATCGCCTATTTTCGCCGTGCGATTGAGCTGCGTCCCGATCCGGATGTTTATTACAACCTCGGAGTGTTGCAGGCGATGGCGGGGCGGTCAGATGAGGCAACGATATCATTTCGCTGCGCCATCGCGCTTCGCCCCAATTTTTTTGAGGCCTATAATAATCTTGGGGCAATTTTGAAAGATGACAATCTCCTGGACGAAGCCGAGGACTGCTTTCGCCGGGCCATCAAGCTGAATCCTGATTCTCCCGAAGCTTACAACAACCTAGGCCTGACGCAGGCGAAGGCGAACCGCCTGGCTGAAGCGGTGGAGTGTTATCGCCGGGCTATCGAACTGTGCCCGGATTATCCGGAGGCTTTCAACAACCTGGGTTTGACGTACGTATTGTCGAATTGCCTAGGTGATGCTGAAAATGCTTTGCGCCGGGCTGTCGAGTTGAACCCCGCTTATCCGGAAGCGTATAACAATTTGGCTGCAGTCTTAAGAGATGGGGACTATCTGGAGGAAGCGGAAGCCTGCCTCCGTCGCGCCATCGAGCTGCGTCCGAATTATCCAGACGCATACTACAACCTAGGCTTGACGCAGGCGAAGGCAAACTGTCCTGCTGACGCAGTTGCGTCGTATTGCCGGGCCATCGAGCTGTGCCCCAATTATTCCGAGGCATATAATAACCTGGGCGCGGTTTTGAAGAACGAAGGCCATACCAGCGAAGCCGCCGATTGCTT
>Ga0316232_1001676_pt1 | contig 25889 bp, 27 predicted proteins | sample TBHtaG_FD_206006 | JGI IMG/M metagenome (GOLD analysis project Ga0316232, IMG submission 206006) | Freshwater microbial communities from Trout Bog Lake, Wisconsin, USA - TBH18025_13 | ecosystem: Environmental > Aquatic > Freshwater > Lake > Hypolimnion/Profundal zone | place: USA: Wisconsin... | reverse complement strand
TTGGGCGGGTCAGCTGGACCTCGCCATTTCCTAAATTGACAACCTTCGTCATTCCAATTCCTTCCATGCCCACCATAGCTGAGACGAGTGCAAAGTTTCTGTCTCAACATTGTTGGCACGGGGGGCTTCAGTTCGGTGCCTTGGCTGAAGTCCTGGGGCCTGACTGGTTGAGGGATAACGTCCGGCAGCAGCACACCGAGGCCCTGGCACAATACGCCAAGTAGCCTGAGACCCCTATACCAACTCCGGTAGGCCAAGTGCCGCCCAGGCTTGGCGGAGAGTCAGTTTCTGACCCTGGTCGGTCCCCATACTGGGTGAACGCGAGAGGCCGTGGCCTCCGTCCATGGGGTGAAGGTATGAGCCGATGAGCCGTCAAACAAAGCCCACTGGGGTCAAAGCCGGTGTCGTGCAGGAACGTGCTTTCCAAGGCTGGGCTCGGCGTGGAGCAGTGCTGGACGAAGGGCAAGTCGCCCTGTTCACGCCGGGCCGCATCGTCAAGCACCTGGGGACCGATACCCTCCACCTGGGGCCACCGACGGAATGGCCTGTCCAATTCGTGGTCTACCTCCACCTTGGCTGGCGATGGGGGAGTCGCGTCATTCTGCCTGCGGATACCTGCTTTGAAGTGAGGGCGGCCATCCCGATGCTTGGTGGCAGAACCTGTATTGCTCTTGAGCAGGTTGGGGAAGGCTGGGGAACCCAGGGGCAATTCCGAGAGGGGCTTGGGCGTGAACTTCGCGCCATCGCCCACGGACTCCCATCGCCGTCGGCCAAGGAACGGAAGCAATGGGCTCCCCCCTTCGCCTGCTGGCTACCGGCCTCCCGACCAGGGGATCCGCCCATCTCCGGACCCATCTACGATTTTGAGGAAGCTGTCCGCTACGCCTCCGCTTGGTCTGGGGTCGAGGAGGCCCGGACCTATGACATCCTCTCTGCCCATCAGCGCTACCTGGAACTGGCGGGCATCGCCGAGGTGGAGGAGGACGAAGCCCTGCTGAAGGAGCTTGAGGAAGTTGGCCATCTGCTTCCAGACCCACCAGGGTGTGTGGATGAGCGAGTCGAGATTTACATCAGGGGATCTTCGGGCTGTTGGGGCGGGGGTGGCAGGTGAAGGCCATCGCCCGGGAACTGGGGATGGCGCGGAACACGGTGCGGGCCTGGGTGCGCCGGGGCCCTAACACCTCTCGGCCCCGGACAGGTCGGCCTCTGGCCCTTGTGGGCCATGAGGATTGGCTGAAAGCCCGGTTCCTGGCCGGGGTGCGGAACGCTGACGTGCTGAGGCAGGAACTGGCTGAGCGCGGTGTTCTGGTCAGTATCCGCACTGTGGAGCGGTTCGTCTCACCGCTCCGGGCCGAGGCCATCAACGAGGAGCGGGCCACGCTGCGGTTCGAGACAGACCCGGGTCAGCAGATGCAGATCGACTTCGGGGAGAAGTGGATCGAGGTGTCTGGGGAGCGGGTGAAGGCGTTCGTGTTCGTGGCGACGCTGGGCTACAGCCGAAGCACTTTCGCCCACGTCTATCCCAACCTGCGGCAGCGGCACTGGCTGGAGGGCCTGGAGGCGGCGCTGGACCACTTTGGCGGTGTGCCCGAGTCCTGCGTGGTGGACAACGCCAAAGCCCTCGTCCTCCGGTGGCAGGGAGACCACCCGGTCTTTCATCCCGAGTTCGAAGCCTTCTGCCACCACTGGGGGATGAAACCCAGGGCCTGTCGGCCCTACCGACCCAGGACGAAAGGCAAGGTGGAACGGGGCGTGGGCTATGTCAAAGGCAACGCCCTGGGGCGAGTCTCCTGGGCAAGCTGGGAGGCTCTGCATGGCCACCTGACGTGGTGGATGCGGGACATCGCGGATGTACGCACCCATGGCACCACCGGAGAGCGGCCCGTAGACCGGTTCGAGCGGGAGCGGAAAGCTCTCCTCGCTATTGGGAAGCACCCGAGCTACCTGCGCGCCCGGCGGTTCACCCGGAAGGTGACCGGGGACTGCCGGGTGGAGTTCGAGACCAACCGCTACTCGGTGCCCTACCACCTGGTGGGTCGCACGGTGGATGTGGAGGTGGAGGGCGGCGAGTTGAGCGTGCGCTGGGCTGGGCAGGTGGTGGCCGAACATCGGGTCACCGATGGCCGCCACCGGGACACCCAGGATCCAGGCCATGTGGAGGGGCTGGTGCGGAGGACCTACAAGGCCCTGAAACCCTGCGAACTCCAGCGCCCCCTCTCGGACTACGAGGCCGTGGTCGGGGGTGAGCGATGGTAGATCCCCAGTTGGAACGGGTGACCCGCCACCTGACTCGGCTGAAATTGGTGGCCACGCGGGAGCGGCTGGATGCCCTGCTCCAGGAGGCCGCCCGGAAGGAACTCGGCTACATGGACTTCCTGGACCTGGTGCTCTCGGAGGAGGCCCTGTCCAAGGACCTGAAACGCACCCGCATGGGCATCCAGATCGCCCACTTCCCTGTGGTGCGCAGACTGGAGGACTTCGACTTCAGCCTCCAGCCTTCCATTGATCAAAAGCTCATCCGGGAACTGGAGACGGGGCGGTTCATCGCCAACGGCGAGAACGTGCTTCTGCTGGGGCCGCCGGGTGTGGGAAAGACGCACCTGGCCATCGGCCTGGGTCGGAAGGTCGTCGAGCATGGCGCCAGCGCCCTGTTCGTCCCGGCCCTGGGACTGGTGGCCCAGATGATGCGGGCCGAGAGCGAAGGTCGGCTGGAGGAACGGCTGACCCACCTGACCAAGCCCAAGCTGCTGATCATCGATGAACTGGGCTATCTACCCTTCGAACGACGGGCAGCGCACCTGCTGTTTCAACTGGTGAACCGCCGCTACGAGCGGGGCAGCCTGATCCTCACCAGCAACCAGCCCGTGGGAAACTGGGGCGAGGTATTCGGGGATGCGGTGCTGGCCACGGCGATCCTGGATCGGCTCCTGCACCACAGCCATGTCATCACCATCAAGGGCGAGAGCTACCGCCTCCGGGAGAAGCGAAAGGCTGGTCTGATTCGACCCACAAAGGTCGTGGACTGACTGCCGGGTTGTCGCGAAAAATGGCGCGTTTATGGGGCAACGGTGGGAAGCACCCCCTGGGGTCCGGGACCTATTTCGTCGATCTCGATTTAGAGCATGAAAACGCTGAAACCCGCGCCAGTGCCACATCGATTTTCAACATCGCTGCCCACCATTGCCCCGCCAGTGCCCCATGGGGGTTGGGACCCACAGGGCCCGAGACCAGGCTGTGTTTACGCAGCGAGGCAGGCCGGCTGCGGTCGGGCTACGCCCTCCCTGCGCCTGCCTGCCTCGCGTCTAGGGGGTCAGGAGTTTTGTCGCTAAGGGGGGTCAATAGTTTTGTCGGTTGACACCAGGGAACTGGATTGCGAGGCCTGAATGCTATTGATGTTCATGATTTACCTCGAATGATTGGGTTGAAGGGACGGGCCGGAGGAAGGGGACACGGGGGATCGTGCCCCCCATGGTGGTGACTCGTCCTGCTATGTGCGCGGTCGTTGCGGAAGGCAGGAATCACCTGGAGGCTCCGGGAATGATTCCACCGATGAAAGGTAGGTGCCGTTTCAGGTGACGGTGCCGCGTTGGATCGCAAAAATTTGTTATTGAACGACTTGTACATCGATCATTGGCAGACATTGAAACCCCCTGGAGGGTCCCCAGGTGCATCTCGATTCCAGGAAAGTGCAATTCGTTCGGTCTTTTGAGCAGTTCGATTTTTCAGGAATCGAACTGCAAGCGATCTGCCTGAGGCAGGCACTTTCTACTCCCGGGCCGGGTTCCGTTCCTAGGGCACTGCACAACGCTCGCCATGCAATCCATGACCGCCCATCTGCATCTGATGCCCTTCGGAAGGCAATTCGCAGGCAGCGCGTTCCATGAGCGTTCCAAGTCCCATACCTTGGCTGAGTCCGGGCGTTCCCGATGCGACTCATAGGAGGTGACCATGTTGTTTCGATCCCTTTCCTGCCTGACTCTGGCGGCGCTGCTGTCCGTGCCTTTGGTGGCCCAGAGAGGTGGCCCTGGCCGCGGGCCGGACCCCATGCTTTTGCAGGCGCTCGATCTCAGCGAGGCACAGAAGACGGCCTTGAAGGCCATCCTGGACAAGCATCAGCCTGATGCGAAGACGAAGGGCGAGGCCACACGCATGGCTCATGAGGCCCTTGACGCTGGGATGCTCGATACCGCCACCACGGTCGAGCAATTGAAGACCCTCCACGACAAGGTCGCCCAGGCCCAGTTCGACATGCTTCTGGTGCACCGGGCGGTGCTGCAGGACGCCCTCGCGCTGCTGACAGCGGATCAGAAGGCCAAACTGGCGACATTGCAGAAGGAACTCGGTCTGGGAAGGATGCGCGGAATGGTGGGATTCGAAGGACCGGGGATGCCACCGCCCGAGAAGAGGTAGACTGCAGGCCTATGCGCACCATGGATCTCAAGAAGACCGCCTTGCAAAGGCTCCAGCGCCCCTCCACCTGGGGCGCTGTGCTTGGTTTCGGACTGCTCTGGGTAATCACGAGGTGGGGCGTCGGGATCCCGATGAACCGATGGCAGGATCTGCTTTTCCCCTTCGCGGTGCCCTTCGTCTACCTCGTGCTCTCGCCCCTTCCCTGGCAGTGGACCGGCGATGATCGTCCCATCGCCCCGGCACCCCGTGGGTTGCTGCAGGCCATCACATGGAACCTGTTCTGGATGGGGGGGATTGTTCTGCTGCTGGGTCTGGGTCAACCCCCTGCGGAACGTGGCATGGCAGAACCCCAGGCCCGCCAAGGATCCAGGCACCATCTCGAGTTCAGGCCGCCTCCTGAATCAGGGCCGCTGCCAGATTTCGGGGCGCCGGAGCGGCCATCTGGCGTGGGCCCCAAGTCCGGTCTGCCCCCACCGGGTGATGAAACCTTCCTCGCTCGCATCTTCCATCCAAGAATGCTGGCCCTGCTTCTGACGAACCTGTCGTTCGCCGTGCTGCTCGGCTGGATCCTGGCGAACAAGGAACGTGCCGAGGAGAGGGAAGCCGAAGCCGTGCAGGCTGCGACCATTGCCAAAGCCAGAGCCCTGCAATCCCAGATGAGCCCCCATGTGCTGTTCAATGCCATCAGCGGGCTGACCGAACTGGTTTGGAAGGACCAGAAGGCTACTGAAGAGGCGCTAGTGAACCTGGCGCACTTGCTGAGGAACCTGCTAGACAGCAGCACCCGCCCCGTGGATCCGCTCACCTCCGAACGCGCCATCGTGGAGCAGTACCTCGCGGTGGAGCACATCCGCCTGGGTTCTCGCCTCAGGGTCGAATGGGATTGGGACGAGCACCTTGAATCCCATCTCGTGCCGCCCCTCATGCTGCAGCCCCTGGTGGAGAACGCCATCAAGCATGGCATCGCGCCCTCCCGCGACGGCGGAGATCTGCGCATATTCCTTCGATCCGAAGGCTCCGGATTCTCCCTTGGAGTCGCCAATACCGGAGCGCCTTTCGAGGAAGGTCGTCCGGAAGGAATCGGCCTTCGGAACCTTCGGGAACGCCTGAGCCTCCTGGGCGAACGACCCGAATGCCTCACGCTCCGGATGCAGGAAGCCTGGACCGTGGCCGAGTTACACCTCGGTCTGACCCCGGAGGCTACGCAGTGACCAAGCTCCTGAGAGTCCTCATCGCCGAGGATGAACCCTTGAACCTCGCCCGTCTCTCGCGGCTGCTCCAAGAGGCGGGGTGCGAGATCGTCGCCGAAGTCACGGATGGTCCCGGCGTGTTCGAGTGGCTGAACAAGGGGGAACCAGTCGATGCGCTCTTCCTGGACATCCAGATGCCAGGGCTTTCGGGCCTGGATGTGGTGGCGGATCTGCCGAGGCCCTTCCCCATCGTCTTCGTGACGGCCTACTCAGAGCATGCCGTCCGTGCCTTCGAGCAGGCAGCGGTGGACTTCCTGCTGAAGCCCGTCACCGCCGAGCGCCTGGCGAAAACCCTGGAGCGCCTGCGCAGCCCTCGGGAGCACGCCACCCCAGAGGCCCCCAAACCCACCGGGCCCTTCCGCTATCCGGTGAAAGCGGGCCAGGGGCTGGTGTTCCTGGACCTCGCCAAGACAACCCACTTCACCTTCGAGGATGGCATCGTCTGGGCCCACGCCGGGGACCGCTTCCGCACCCTCTGGCAGACCTTGACCGAAGCGGAGACGGCCCTGGCAGGGCGGGGTTTGCTGCGGAGCCATCGCCATTTATTGCTGCGTCCGGAGGCGGTCGTCGGCGTTCGTGCGGGTGAGTTCGGACGCATCCTGGCCCGCCTCGCCGGGGGCGTGGAGTTGGAAGTCAGCCGAGGCGCCGCGCCAGCCCTGAAGAAACGGTTGGGGCTTTCCTGAATTCAGGTTGCTGACCAGCAGGCGGACCACCTGCATATCGTTCCCCCTCATCTGCATCTGATTGCTGCAAAAGAGCAGTTCGGAATCGGGGCCGGTACCTGACGCCAGCCCAGCGTATTCCTTGTGTGTGGCGGGCCCAGCCCACCCTCCCTACGACACCCCAATGAACCCCTATGCAGGAGCGCGTCATGCGTCTTGTAAGACCCCAAGCCTTCGTCTGTCTCGGTGTGACCAGCCTCATCCTCGTGGGATGCGGGGGCAAAAGTTCTTCCACCACAACCACGGCGGCAGCACCAGTGGCCAGTTTCACCACCCCTTCCGGGACCGTCACGGCGGGCCAATCGGTGTCCTTTGCCGACACCTCTACCGGGAGTCCGACCGCCTGGTCCTGGACCTTCGGCGATGGCGGGACGAGCACGGTCCAGAACCCGACCCACACCTATGCAACCGCCGGGACCTTCACCGTGACCCTGACCGCCAGCAACGCGGGTGGCACCGCAAAGGCAAGCAGGGACATCACGGCCAGCAGCCCGGCCAATGCAAGAGCCTACACCATCGTTGATACCGGCCAGACCAAGTGTTTCGACGCCACCACGGAGATCGCTGTACCCAGTGCAGGGGCTGCCTTCTACGGCCAGGATGCCCAGATCAGCGGCACCCAGCCCAGCTATACCAAGAGCAGTGATGGTCTGACGGTCTACGACAGCATCACGGGTTTGACCTGGCAACAGAGTCCGGACACCAATGTCGATGGCACGATCAACGCCTCGGACAAGATGACCTTGACCCAGGCTCAGGCGAGGCCTGCGGTTTTGAATGCTGCAAAATATGGCGGCTACAGCGACTGGCGCCTCCCCAGCATCAAGGAACTGTATTCCCTGATGAACTTCATGGGCACCGATGTGGGTCCGGGCAGTGATGTTTCCACGTTGACGCCCTTCATCGATCGCACCTATTTCAGCTTTGGTTACGGGGATACCGCTGCGGGCGAGCGCGTCATCGATGCCCAGTACGCCTCCAGCACGCTCTATGTCAGCAAGACCATGTTGGGGGATACGACTCTCTTTGGCGTGAACTTCGCCGATGGGCGCATCAAGGGTTACGGCCTGACCGCGCCCGGAGGAGCAGAAAAGACCTTCTATGTGACCTGCGTCCGGGGCACAGCCTATGGACTGAACAGCTTCACGGACAATGGTGATTCCACACTCACCGACAACGCCGCTGGGCTGATGTGGACCAAGGGGGACAGTGGCACGGGACTGAATTGGCAGGAGGCTCTGGCCTGGGCCCAGACGAAGAACTCCGAGAACCACCTGGGGCACAGTGACTGGCGCCTGCCCAACGCCAAGGAACTGCAGAGCATCGTGGACTACACCCGCTCGCCGGACACCACCTCCTCCGCGGCCATCGACCCGCTCTTCACCTGCACCGGCATCACCAACGAGGCGGGCAAGGCGGATTATCCCTTCTACTGGACGGGAACCACCCACCTGTATTCGACCGGCGTCCAGGCCAATGCCATCTATGTCGCCTTCGGGCGAGCCATGGGTTACATGACGGACCCATCAAACGCTTCGATTGGGGCCTGGCTGGATGTCCACGGGGCTGGTTGCCAGCGCAGCGACCCCAAGGTCGGCAACCCCGCAGACTTCCCCAAGGGCAGCGGCCCCCAGGGCGACGCCATCCGGATCTACAACTACGTGCGCCTCGTGCGAGACGCGAAATAGAACCTTCCTCTGCCCATTCCACAACATTGATGGAGATCTTCATGCGCTTTTCACAAAACCGCCTTCTGCTTTCCTTTGGCGTGGCCAGCCTCCTCCTTGTGGGCTGCGGGGGAAGCAGTTCCTCCACCACGACTGCGGTAACGACCGCCGCGCCCGTGGTCACCTTCACGGGCCCTTCCAGCCCAGTGACAGCGGGTCAGTCGATCTCGTTCACAGACACATCCACCGGCAGCCCCACCACCTGGGTTTGGGCCTTCGGTGACGGCGGAACGAGCACGGTCCAGAACCCAACCCATACCTATACGACGGCGAGAACCTTCACGGTAACCCTGACTGCCACCAACGCCGCTGGCAGCGCGAAGACGAGTAAGGACATCACAGTCAGCAGCCCGACCACAGCGGGCGCCTTTCCCATCGTCGACACAAGCCAGACCAAATGTTTCGATGCCACCTCGGTGATCACTTCACCCCTGGTTGGGGCAGCGTTCTATGGCCAGGATGCCCAGTTCTCCGGCACCCAACCCAATTACACCAAGAGCATCGACGGCCTCACGGTGAAGGACAATGTCACGGGCCTGACCTGGCAGCAGAGCCACTACACCGGCCAGGTCTATTGGGCGGAAGCTGCAACTGTTGCAACGACCATGAACGCGGCGAACTACGGTGGCTACAGCGACTGGCGACTCCCAACCATCAAGGAGCTGTACTCCCTTTGGAATGGCAGCACAGGCTGGCCATACATTGACACGAGCTATTTCACCATCAGTTACGCAAGCGAGGATGAGCTAAGCCACGCCATCTTCTGGAGCAGCAACAAGTATTCGGGACTCCTCGAGAGCACGGAGGACGGGGCCTCCAACATCGGCGCAGAATTGGCTTTCGGCGTCAATTTCGGCACAGGACACATCAAGTCCTATTCCATCGCATCGGGGCCGAGGCACCTCATCCGTTGTGTGCGCGGCGCAAGCTACGGGATCAACAGCTTCCTGAACCAAGGCGACGGCACCATCACGGATCAGGCCACGGGCTTGATCTGGGCTCAGACCGACAGCGGCTCGGGCATGGATTGGGAACACGCGCTGGCCTATGCCCAGACCCAGAATGCCGCGAATTACCTGGGCCACAGTGACTGGCGGCTGCCGAGCTCCAAGGAACTCCAGAGCCTGGTGGACTACACGCGGTCACCCGGAGCCACCGACCCAGCCAATATTGGCCCGGCCATCGACCCGCTGTTCACCTGCACGGGGATGACCAACGAAGCTGGCGCCGCCGACTATCCCTGGTACTGGACGAGCACCTCGGCGATTGCCCAGGCCAGTGGAGCGTATACGTCTGCCTGGTACGTCGCCTTTGGGCGCGCTGTCGGCAGCGACGGGAAGGACCTCCATGGGGCGGGGGCTGTGCGCTTCGACACGAAGGCGGCTGGCACTCCTGGCGGACAAAATCGTTGCTACAACTTTGTGCGCCTCGTGCGGGAGGCGAAATGAACCCACGAATGGCATGCACCCTCATGCTCAGCGCCCTGGTCTGCACCTTGGCTGCCCACGCCCAGACTGCCCAGGCCACCGGTTCGGTCCGGGGCGTCGTTCGTGCCAAGAAGGGTGGCGCGGTCAAGGCAGCAGAGGTGACCGTTCGGAATCCTGGGACGGGTTTCGAGCAGTCCGTGGAAACCACAACGGACGGTTCCTACGAGTTCAGTCTTGAGCGCCCATAGTGACGAAATAGAATCACCGTGACTCTATTTCGTCATCAAGGGTCGTCACTTCAATCCTTCGAACAATTGCAATTTTTGTAATTAAAGTGGTTGGACAAATCAAGAGCCTTGGCATAGCCGCTGCCTAGGTAGTGGTGACCATGTGGAGGCTCCCGAATGCTGCGAATTCATATTGAACGTGCACCTGGACTCGTCACCGTCCGCCTGGAGGGCAAATTGATCTACCCATGGGTGGACGAGCTGGTCAGGGTCTGGGCGGAGCTCTCCGAAGGACCTCCTGGCGACCGGGCCACTCGAATCGACCTGGACGCGATCTCCTACGTGGATGATCGCGGCAAAACCTTGCTCACCGTTCTGCGAAACGCAGGTTGTGAACTGCACGGCTCTGCCCCTTTCATCGCCTCCGTAATCGAAGAGGTTACCGCCTCATCCCCATCCGCCTAATTCATGCGCCTTTCAGGAGATCCTATGCATCCCAAGTTCCTTGTCCCACCCTCCCTGCTTGTGCTCGTGGCCTGTGGTCACTCTGGGAATCCCCAACAGGCCGATGCGGCGGTTTCCATCTCGGTCGCCCAGCCCAGGAAGATCCAAGATTTCGAACGTGTGGCCGTGAGTGGAACCATCACTTCCCCAGGGAACTCCTCCATGGTGGCCTTCCTGGTTCCAGGGCGGGCAATCCAGGTGCTCCCCCGAGAGGGCGAGGCTGTGAAGAAGGGCCAGATTCTCGCTGTGCTGGACGCGGTGACCCTGACCCATGCCCTGGAGGCCGCCCACGCCCAGGCGGAGGCCGCGAAGGCTGGCGCCCAGGTCGCGGAGCAGGAATTTCAGCGCATGAAGCAACTCTTCGACAGTCAAAGCCTCGCGCCCAACGATTTTGCCAAGTTCACAGCGGCCCGTGACGCCTCCCATCAGCAGTTTCAGCAGGCCCTGGCGGGTGAGGGGGTCGCGAAGAAGAACCTGGCGGATGCCCAGCTTGTTGCACCGATCAGCGGCTACATCGCCCGAAGGATGGTGGAGCCTGGCGTCATGGTGGGCCCAGGCCAGCCGGTGTTCGAGATCGCGCCGATGGACCCGATCGAAGTCAATGTGGGCGTGCCGGAGACCGACATCCGACTGGTGAAGGTGGGGCAGGCCGCGACCGTTACCATTCCTGCGCTGCCTGGACAGACGTTCAAGGGGACGGTGCGAGTGGTTAATGTATCAGCCGACCCTGCCACCCGCACCTACATGACGCGCATCAGTGTGCCCAACCCCGCTCGGGACTTGAAGATGGGCATGGTGGCCGAGGTCTCGATTACGGGTGCCAATCGCCTCGATATGACGGTGTTGCCGACCGAAGCGGTCGTTCGCGACCCGCAGGGAGCCACCTTGGTCTTCCAGTATTTCCCCGACCAGAAACGAGTCTTCTCGAAGCGGGTGGAGGTGGGTGCCTTGTTCGGGCGCGATGTCCAGATCCGCTCTGGCCTCAAGGGTGACGAGGCCATTGTGGTCGCCGGGCAGCACGCCTTGCGCAATGGCATGGCGGTGACCACCACTGCCGAGCGGAGGTAGGCGATGGAACGATTCATCAAGACCTGTCTTCGGTACCCGACGCTCACCGCCGTCTTGACGCTCATGGTCGTTGCTGTGGGCATCCGGTCCCTGATGGGCATGCCCCGAACCGAGGATCCCAGCATCACCATCCGCACTGGCATCGTGGCTGCCGCCTATCCTGGGGCGACCTCCGAGCAGGTGGAAAAGCAGGTCACAAAGACCCTGGAAGCCAACATCCTCAAGTTCCAGGAAGTCAGGAAGAACAAAACCTACTCCACCAGTCGACCCGGCGTGGTCATCATCAACGTGGAGTTGGAGAACAACGTCAAGAATCCTGACGTTTTCTGGTCCAAGCTCCGCCACGAGTTGAATGTCGTCAAGGCCACCTCCCTGCCACCCCAGGTGATGGGCCCCGTGGTGAACTCCGACTTCGGCGATACCGTATCCTTGACCAGGTTCTGGGGACGGACTTGCAGATCCATACCCCGAGGCTACGGAATGCTTCGTGCCGTGTCCAGCGGAAAGTTATGGGGAACAGGCAGGCCTAGGTGGCATCGGAGACAGCATGGATACAATCTGTCCCTCGCTGTCCGATCCTTCACAACTGCACCCGCTTCACGTAGCGATTAACCACCTGTCGACCATTCTCGGGATAGTCCCGGAACCGAATGAGTCTGGAATTCGAATAGCAACCGATTGATGCCAATAACCTAGGTAGCTTCCAAGCCCAGAGACAATCCTTCCTTTTCGTCCGATCATGGCAAGCGATGGACGACCAACGCCTCCCCACAGCCTCCGAATCTCCCGTACCGAACTCCTCTCAAGAGGGGGGTGGTTCGGACAAGGATTTGCCTTCCGGTTCGCATATGGTTCGCAGTGAAAATTTGACGATTAAAAATATATCTATTTTCAACAACTTACGCGAACTGCTCGACATGATCAAGTTCGAGCACACCGTGTTCGCCCTGCCCTTCGCCATGCTCGGCGGCCTAGCCACCTTCCGGGGCGCGCCGCCCCTCGACAAGGTGATCTGGATCATCCTGGCCATGGTCGGCGCCCGGACCGCCGCCATGACCTTCAACCGCATCGCCGACCAGGACCTGGACGCCGAGAACCCGCGCACCGCCAGCCGCGCCATGCCCGCCGGGCGGGTCAGCCAGACCGGCGCCTACCTCCTGCTCGGGGCCGCCATCATCCTGCTGGGCGTGGCCGCCGGCCGCCTCGGCCCCCTGACCTGGAAGCTCACCCCTCTGGCCCTGGTGATCATCCTGGGCTACTCCTTCTGCAAGCGCTTCACCGCCCTCAGCCACGTGGTCCTGGGCCTGTCCCTGGCCGGCGCGCCGCTGGGCGCCTGGATCGCCGTGAATGGCCGCCTGGATCCGCCGGCCGTGTACCTGGCCCTGGGCGTGCTGGCCTGGACCGCCGGCTTCGATATCATCTACGCCCTCCAGGACCTGGAGTTCGACAAGGCCCGCGGGCTGCATTCCATCCCCAGCCGGCTCGGGACCGGCTGGTCGCTGTTCCTGTCGCGCCTGTTCCACCTGCTCGCCCTGGCCGCCTGGGCCCAGTACAACCTGTCCATGGACAGCCATCTGCTGCCCTGGATCGGCTGGGCCCTCGTGGCCCTGATCCTGCTGCGCGAGCAGTGGGTCGTCCGCGGCGGCCGCCTGGAACGGATCGACCACGCATTCTTCACACTGAACAGTCTGGTGGGCTTGATCTTTTTCACGGGCCACGGAGCCGAGTGGTTGCTCGCCCGAATCATGCCCTGACCGGCGCCGGAAAACCCGCTCGACACCCCCCTGGAATCCACGTAGGGTAGGATTCCTATGGCCAAAAAGAACGTTCAGCGCCGCGGACTGCGCCTGAGTCGACCCGACTCGGAGCAGTTCCTGACGGTGATGCTCGTGTTCGCCCACCGCACCTTCCGCTGGTCCCTGGAGCGGCGCATCCTGGTCCGCATCCTCGGAACGGTGGTGGGCTTCTGGGCGGTGGCCATGATCGGCACCTCGTACGGCCTCTGGGCCACCAAGAAGCTCATGAGCTTCACCCAGCTCCAGCGCGAGACCTACGCCCAGAAGGAGCAGCTGCGCGACAGCCTGAACCAGGCCCAGTCCCTCGACACCGAGATCCAGGCCCTGCGCAAGCAGATGTCCGACCTGCTCCGCCTGCTCGATCCCAAGAACCCCACCCCGACCCTTCCGCCCGTGCCCGGCGCCGCCCCGGCCGCCAGCAGCACCGAGAAGATCAGCGCCTTGCGCCGCGAGCTCGACCAGACCACCCTCCAGGCCCAGGCCATCCGCGCCCGCATGGTCCCGATCATCGACCGCTGGAACCATACCCCGTCCATTCCCCCGACCGCCGGTTATCTCAGCTCCGGCTTCGGCATCCGCATCAGCCCCTTCTCCCAGGTCAACGAAAAGGGCGAAGGCCTCCTCGGCTACCACACCGGTTTTGACATCACCAACTCCGAAGGCACCCCCATCCAGGCCACCGCCGACGGGGAGGTCGCCGAAGCCGGCTGGATGGACCGCTACGGCAACGGCGTGGTGCTCGCCCACACCGATCAGCTGGAGACCCTCTACGCCCATATGAGCCGGGTCCGGGTGAAAGTGGGACAGAAGGTATCCCGAGGGGATATCCTGGGTGACATGGGCCGCACGGGGAACGCCACCGGGGTCCACCTCCACTATGAAGTGCGGCTCAAGGGCCGGCCCGTGAATCCCCAGCCCTACATGCGCCTTCAGCGGGAGTGGCTGAAAGACCTGCGCTAACCAAGGAGGCCATCGTGTTCAGCGACAAGAAGCGCCCCGACCCGGCCCCCGCCATCCACACCCTGCTGGGCCGCGGCACCCTCTGGAAGGGCGAAGTGATCTCCGGCGAGAACAGCCTGCGCATCGAAGGCACCGTCGAAGGCACCATCACCAGCGAAGGCGAAGTCACCATCGCCCCCACCGGCATCGTCCGCGGCACCATCCTGGCCAAGCACCTGATCGTCACCGGCCGCGTCGAAGGCGTCTTCAAGATCACCGAATGCCTCGAGATCCACGGCACCGGCTGCGTCGAAGGCGAAGTCGAACTGGGCTCCCTGGTGGTCGACGAGGGCGGCATCCTGCAGGGCACCTGCACCCGCCGCGGCGTCCCCAAGGCCACCCCCACCCTGGAACTGGCCACCCCCCCCGCCCTGCCGCCCCCCACCCCCGCCCGCGCCCTCGACCTGGGCAACGACCACCACGCCTTCATCCTCCCCAATGGCCTGTCCGCCGGCGAGCACGGATTCGCCCCGGCCCTGGAGCCCAAGGTCCAACCCTGACCCCGGCCGGCGGCGCCATGACCAGGATTTCGGGTGGAAATTCCCAAAGAACCCGGTAGACTAGACGACTACCGCGGTCCCGTAGCTCAGCTGGATAGAGCATCAGACTACGAATCTGAGGGTCGGGCGTTCGAATCGCTCCGGGACCACCACTTAAACCCCTGATTTTTCAGGGGTTTTTCGTTTGTAGCGACAAGCCGTTCATTGCTCCCCGTTGCTGCTGATTGCTCGTAAGTGTTGATAATTTCCCCCGATTTCAGAGAAGTGGCGGGAAAGTGGCGGGATCAAGGACAGGTGCAAATCGAGTCAGGACGGGGATTTGTGCTGGGCAAGGCTCGGCACCGATCAAATCCAAAATGGCGCACCCGAAGGTAATTGGTAAACCCCTACCCCCACCCCCCTCCAATTCGAAGGTCAAAAACCTTTGCCCTGCGACTTTTTCGGGGTTTCAGTTTCCACGATTTCGAAGGATCACCCGCCTGTCCCTGTTGCCGGACTCGAAGGCATGATCTTCCCCGAGAGCCTCGTAGTCGCCATCCCGGTGGATGAACCGGCTGCGGTCATGGCCTAGGATCAGCCACCCAGGGGCCACATCCCAGTGCACATTGGAATACTGGTTCAGGGGTTCCTGCCAGCACCCCCATGGATTGAAATCAAAGCTATGCTCCTGGACGACCAGCCCCTTTGGTGGACCCACCGGGTACAGGCTTGAGATCGCCCCGATGGCCTCCGCACCCAGGGCCATAAATACCACACGGCCACTGCCGTCCAATCTGTTCAGGACGGCCCACACTCCGTAGCTATTGCACTGATAATCAGCAGGTGGCCGGGGAGCCTGGACGGTGCTATCCGCCAGGAATGGTGTCGGATTGAACTCAGCCCATGCGTGAACGCGATAGGCCGCGTAACCATCCCTGTCCTTGAACCCGCTCAGGACGGCATCCATGATCTGCTCCTGGGAGGTGCCGTGGTCCAGGTACAGGAAGGCGTAGCCGACTCCCGCCATCTGCCGCATAAGCGACCAGTCCGTGCCCGAACCCGGATAGACGAACGCTTCTGCCAAAAATCGCTTCATCCACCGACCCGGTCCCTCATGGACCTCCCTGGCAGTGATCTTGCGTAGCCACGATGGCCCTGGTTTTTCACAATCCTTCAGAAAATCGAGCATCAGCCCCCTTGGTTTTGGTTGCGCAGAGCCCCCGCCGTTCCGAGGCCCAACTCCAGCACGGCGATCAGATCCCAGCGGGGCAAACCGTTCTCTACCCTGTCCGCGTAGCCCACAGCCTCGGGGCTAGAGTCGAACTGGACGGCTAAGTTCCAAAACACGGCATCGCGGCACAGTTCAGATTTGATGATCAGTTCTGCCCCAGGGGGTGGTTCCCCAAATGCCCGTACAAGCTGTTTCTTAAAGGCCATGCACTCGCGGAGGTTCTGCCGGGAGAAGTCGATGTCGCCGACAATGGCAAGCATCTCATCGAAGGGGCCACTACAGATCAAATAGGCTTCCACTGTCATGGGCGCACCTTCAATCCCAGGCGACCCTTGGGAAAGTCCATGGTGACGATGATTTTCCTGAGAAGGTCAGCACCCAATATCCACCCGGTGTTCATCCACGCCAGTCTGGAGTCAGCCTCAGGCGGCAGTTTCCCGAATCGCACTGGGATGCTATGGCCACCGATCTGGATGGTCGATTCCCATAGGGCCGTGGTGATCTTGCCCCACATGAGACTCCAGTCCTCGGTCTCCCCGATCACCTTGGCGGTACGAGGGACAGGGCCAATTTTGTAGGAAATGTTGGCTCCAGTGTCCAGAATGAAGCGCGTCCCATCGTCCAGGTGGCTGATGGGAGGTCCATCCTCAGCGTCCACCGACACCCACTTGATGTCCCCAGCCTCGGGTGCACTGGTGGTGACGAGGACCGTATGTGTCCCATGATCGATCGTCCAGATATACCCTCCTAGCAGGTTCATCCCTAGGAGGGCGTGAAACCGAACGCCCATCAAGTCGAAGCCCTCCTCCACGAAGGGCCGGGACAACGGGCTGGGTTTGAGTGGAACTCGGAGGCCGAGAATCCGCAATACGTCCGGCCCTCCAGGCATCTGGAACCGCCAGGGACATCCGGTATGAAGAAGGTGCGCCGATCCATCATTGGCCAGGAGGATAGGGTACCGGCCATCTTGGAGGAGATCGAACCGCTGAGCCATGGCCTCAGGGCTTGGAGGCCCTACTTCTTTCTTCATACGGTCCCCTTCTGAAGGGACGCGAAGCCCCGAATCTGCTTGGCCTTCTGCTTCCCAGGAAGAGCGGACCGGTTTTCCTCTTCACAAGCCTCCACGAGGATGTCCTGAGTGATTGAGCCGACCTCAGCAGCCCGTTGGAGTGCATCCATGAAGGCCAAGCGGGTACGACCACCAGTGAAGTCGTACTTCTGAGCGACCGTGGACAGGTCCAGTTCGTTGTGGCCGGGGATTGGGGCCTTCTGGAATAGAGACTCCCAGAGCCTCTTCCGAACCTCCCGACTCGGGGTCTTGAACTCCATGCGGAACATAATCCGCCTCTCCAGGGCGGGATCAAAGCCATCAGCGTGGTTGGTCGTGAATACGAGAATGCCCTCAAAATCATCCAACTCCCTCAACCAGCAATTCACCAAATTGATTTGGTATCGGCGGGTTGAACCCTCAGCACTGCTGCGGTCCATCAGCATGGAATCGGCCTCATCCAGCAAGATGACCGATGGTTTCCCCTTCGTGCCGGACAGAAATTTGTGAATGCGGTTTTCCGTTTCGCCTACGAAAGGGGACTCAAGCTCTGCCGCGACCATTCGCATCAGAGGCAGGTTGAGTTCGTGGGCGAGGACCTCGGCCATCATTGACTTACCGCTACCACTCGGGCCGTGGGCCAGGAGAACTCCCTTTGCCTTACCCACCAGTCCAGGGTCAAGGTTCCAGCGGGAGAGCATGGCTGAGCGGCCCCGAATCGATTGGATGATCCGAGTGAACTTCTCCATGGCCTCGGGTTCCAAACACAGTTCCTGAAGGGTGCGCTGTGGTACCACCCGTTGGGCGAATTCGTGGCCTTGGGACTCATCGATAGGTTCGAGAAGGAGTTCGCCCAGGCGGTACTGAATCTGGGCGGGAGTCATTTCCATCCACTCGACCGCCTGAGCCACCTTCTTCACTGCGTCGATAATTTGACCGGGTGCGGCGTCCAGTTCAGCCATTTCGACAGGATTGATCGACCTGAGGGCATTGGTCTGAGTGTTGAGGAGCTTGGTCCAGAACTGAATCCGGGCCTCCGCTTCAATTGGCGCGAGATCCAGGACCAAATCGGCACGGGTCTCCAGCTTAAGGGACAGATTTTTCTCGCCAGGGCGAAGGAAGATCCAGCCGGGGTGGGACCGGATCATCTGCCAGTCCTCTTCATCGCTGTGCTTGCTGATATTCACCAGGAGGCATGTCCCTGGCTGCGGACCGTCAGACATGTTGGTGCGCCGAAGCGGCTTTCCAAGCCTATTGGCGACTGCCTCTGCCAAGGATCGGCGTCCGCTCTGAAGTGGTCCCTTCAGGTAGACCCAGAAGGGACGGTCAGTGGGCGGAGGGTTGCGGAGGAGGTTGTTGAGAGTGTCACGCACACCCACCGGCAGGACCAAATCGCCCAGGGAAGTGACCTCACCATCCTCCTGGGCCGTCTGGAGTCCCAGCAGGGGGCCAAGGGCGCTGATGTTCATGCTCAGGTCGGTCCGGAGGAACCTAGAGACCGTGATGGAGTTTCCGCCCCCGCGAACCCGGTTGGCCCAGTCATTTTCGACAAAGAGGTATCCACGGGTCCGCAGAGGGGCGTCAACAGCCAGCCGCTTTGCAAGTTCGAAAATACCCGCTGGGGCCGGAAGGGATGGGCACAGGTGGCGGAGGAGGCATTTCCCGTCCAGGTCTTCTCCAGCCTGGAAGGGGCTGGGGTTGAGATCGCCTTGGGTGTGGATCAGGTGGGCAATCGCCAGAAGGAGGATGCGGTGGGACAACCCATCGAGCCCGAGCGCCTCGGCAGAGAGCCACGGGGGTGCTCCGGGCTCACCTTGTCGCCCCAGGAGGGACTGCCATTCAGGCTCCCCGCAATGGGCGGTCACCCAGGCGATGAGGTGGGAGGCGAAGGGATCGCGTTCCACGCCGCCCTTCAGGCGAACCTTCGTTGGCCTTCTCCGGGCCGTTCGGCGTGGCGGTGGACAACCAGGGGGAGGATCGATCCGGGGCGGGTTGAATGCTTCTTTCTGGTCGGCGACAACGTCACGAAGTTTCAAACCCTGCGGCATCAATCTCCTGGTTTTGGAGCCGTTAGTGACTCCACCTACTATTGTACCGACCGGGGATGAAATTATTATACAATTATCTTAGAAAATGTCACGCTTGGTGGTTTGGTGGTGAAGACCTTTAACGGTGGATGACTGGAGGAACCCCCGATGGCTGGAAGACTGCACGAAGCATGGGAAGAGGAAGAAGCAAGCAAGTTATTTAACTTCTTCAGGGAGACTATTAACAAATGCACGAACCTAGCGGGGGACCTTCACTTCGACAAGACCCACAAGTGGTGCATGAACTTGGTCTCGCTTTATGGCTCCATCCTGGAACTGTCCCGCGCCATTAGGATTTCGATCAGTGGCGATGCCTCAATTGGAACCCCCATCCTGCTTCGCTCCCAGCTTGAAGCATTTGTTGACTTCACCAACTTGGCTGCCGACCGAAAGTACGGATACCACATGGACGCGGCCAATATCAACGAGTGGATTAAAATCCTTAGGGAAGCCAAAACACAGGAAAATCCGTATCTCAGTGGGTTCGGCGATAAAGTTGACCTTGACCAACTGCTTGACGAGCAAGAGGAGCAGTTAGAGAAACTAAAAAAAGATGGGTACCACCCACTTAGTATTTTCCAGAAATTTGAAAGGTCTGGACAAACTCAAGAGTACAAATCTTTTTACAATTTCCTCTGCTGCCACTCCCATAACAACATGAGGGCATTAATTGAACGCCATGTGGCGGTCCTGGATGGGGGAGCAGATATAGAGGTGCAGTTCTTTCCTCAGACAACCATGGCAGACATGGTTCAGTACTTCGATGCGGCAGTTGGAATCCTGGTCACAGCTACCTTCAAGATTCACGAAGCCCTGGAATCGCCCAAGAAGGATGAAGCCCAACTTCTCTGCGATGCACTTGCCGAGATGCGGAAGCCATGGACTGATTGACAGCTTCACTCGTGATTTTCGAATAGTAATTCAGAATCCGGGGCATCGATCGGTGTCCACCTGGGCTACACCCATGGCTGACAACGCTACCTGGAACTCCAGTCGTCAGACTAGGGCCGAAATCCGCCTGATTGACACTTTGGATTTAGGACCAATAACTCTAGGTGGACAGAGGAGGATCTTTGGCGGCTTCAGGACAGAAGGTCGGATACATTCGCGTCAGCTCTCTCGGTCAGAATACGGCAAGGCAATTGGACGGGATCACCCTCGACCGAGTGTTCGAGGAGAAGATCAGCGGCAAGAACATGGATCGTCCCGAACTCGAAGCCATGCTCGCATATGTTCGGCAGGGAGATGAGGTCGTGATCCACAGCATGGACCGTCTGGCTCGCAACCTTGACCACCTGCGCCATCTCGTCCGACAACTCACTGGGAAGGGCGTGAAGGTTACTTTCATGAAGGAGTCCATGACCTTCACGAGGGAGGACAGCCCCATGTCTACGCTAATGCTCTCGATGATGGGAGCATTCGCGGAGTTCGAGAGGGCCTTGATCCGTGAACGTCAGCGAGAAGGTATTGCCCTAGCAAAGGAACGCGGCGTCTACAAGGGCCGGAAACCTTCATTGTCACCAGAGCAAGCGGACCAGGTGCGGCAGAGGGTTCGAGATGGTGAATCGAAGGCGGACCTGGCGAGGTTTTACTCTGTCAGCCGGGAGACCATCTATGCCTATCTCAGGACTGGCTAGCAGACCTGTATTCCAACGAAGGAATACTTGAATTGCCATAGATTTTCTATGCGAGAACTCTTTGCTTCCGTCTGGGCCTTATTGGCTTCAGAAACAAGGCCAGATAAAAACATCACCACCATCAATCCGTGGGCAAATTGCATCTCGGATAGGCCCTGAATGATGAAATCGAGGCAAATCAGACATTGAAAAAACCTAGGAATTATCGCTCTTTGAAGGGAATTGAGAGCATTGCTTACCCTCAGTCACCCTCGGAGTCCAATTGCATTGGCTCTCGCTCAAGAAGGGACAAGATATCGCCAATGCTGAAGAGCCCGCACAGAATGAAATCCAAAGTACGCCACCAAATATATCAATGTGACAATAAAACAAAGCTTTATGTAAATAGAATTGTGTTCATTGTTAAATATTTTTAACAGTATGTAAGTTAAAATGCTAATTATTATACTGAAAGTCCAAAATTGTCCCACGTCTAAACTTAAATTGAACCCGTCCACGATGAAGGCCAGAACAGCAGCTCCAGGAGAATTGAGGAAGATGCACCCAACCAGGACGAGGAGCACAACTACGGCTAGGAAGCTGCTGCATCCATCGTGGCCGTGCTCCTCTTTGTCTGCCATCTATGGCTTCTCCTTTCTCTAGGCTGCGATCCCAGCACGAATCCGGATGCAACACTCCTTCAGGATCTGGGACACACGTTGGCGACTGACCCCCACCTCCTTCGCAATATCAGCCAGGGATTCTTCGCCATAGATGTACCGCAGAACCAGTTTCGACTTTGAGTCAGGAAGTTTTTTGACCTGAGCAAGAGCGCGTTCAAAGAGATCCTGCCGTTCGTGTGCTTCGGCCGTACCGAACTCATCCACCGACTCAATGGCTCCGAGTTTCTGCGAGTCCATGAGGGTTAATGGGATGCTTCTCTGACCGCGTGGCGTGTGGATCAACTTCTTATCCACCGCCTCACGCATGGCAGCTCTGATTCCGTAAGAAGCGTAGGTAATGAATTGCACTCCGCGCTTTGGATCAAATCGCTTGGCACTATGAAGGGCCCCGATTCTCCCTTCTTGCACCAAATCCTCAAGATCCAGGGAACATCCAGGGAAGGAATGGAGGAATTTCAAGGCTTCACAATAGATGAAAGCATCCAAAGCAATGACTGCTTCCCTATCGAGTCCATTTTCAGGCGAATAGGCGTAATCTCTATGATTTACTGTAACAAACGTCTGAATTGGTTCCTCGCTACCAAGTTCTTCCGATGTATTTTTGATAGGTAATGCCTCCATACTATTTTACCGGTTCAAATTTTTTCTATAGCAAATTATTTGAGTTGTTCTGCTTGCGGATAGGCATAATTCCTCGAAATTCTCTATGAGATTCAGCCAAAATTAAGTGTTTCTTCGTTTGGCTGGCTCTAGAGAGGAGGAGGGATGGTTAGGTACCACCGAGAAGCTGGAATTTCCTTGATTCCTTCTTCTTACGACAAGGTTCTACACCAGTGGATACTGCGTCTGCTTGTTCAACTCGGTGCACAGAGAAATTTAATTGATGACCGTGGATTCAACGATGACGAGATGGCTGAATTTCTAAGTCTCCACGAATTTAGCAATACCAAGCCATTCGACGCTGCGGGTGTCAGAACGGCTCTTCGCCAGAGACATGCAAAGGTTCTCCCTAGAAGGGGCGAGATACCCATTGATTCCACAATTTACCGGAACCTCCATTGGGTTTCCGAGATGGCTGGATTGACCAAGGTGGAGGAGGAGATCCTCCATTTCACAATCATCCAGTCCCAGCATCAGTTCCTGTCAAGGGCTGTAGAAATGGTTGGGCCTCTCACTCTAGGTTCCGTAGAAAAGCTCTACTCCGTGGTCCTCCATCGACCTCTCCTGGAAGTGAGCAAGGCCCTGAGGCCATCAGGTTCCCTTTCAAGGACAGGTCTGCTCAAAATCGACCTAAACAACCGGTACACCTTTTGCGGCAAGGTCGAGATTCTGCGGGGATTCGCCGATCAGGTCATTGCGGAACACCAAGACCCATTCGATCTCTTTGCAGGAAGCTTTGTCGAGGCGCCAAAGTCCCTGCTTGGGCCAGAGAACTACCCTCATTTGAAGGAGGATATCGGAATCATCACTGGCTATCTTCGCCAGGCTATTGCGGAGCACCGCCCTGGCGTCAATATCCTGATCCACGGTGTCCCCGGAAGCGGCAAGTCAGAACTTGCTCGAATGGTTGCGGGGATTCTGGGCATAAAGGCATATGCCGTAAGCACGGAAGACGAAGATGGCGATCCTCTTAAGGGCGAGACGCGTTTCCGTTCATATCGGCTTTCTCAAGCCATTTTGGGGCGTACCGACCGAAACCTAATCCTCTTCGATGAGGTCGAGGACGTATTTCGCCAGGGACGAGAAGACCAGTTTTTCCATGCGGCTGGAAATCTCAGCGGACTTAAGGGATGGGTAAATCGCGTTCTTGAAAGCAATCCCGTTCCGGCCTTCTGGATCACCAACAATATCGCCAGCATTGATCCAGCTTTCGTCCGCCGGTTCGACTATGTCCTCCAAATGGCTGTTCCTCCTCGCAGCGTCCGCACCCAGGTTCTTGAGGATTACCTTCAGGAAATTCCGTTGGACGGGGCGACCAAGGCAGGTCTCGCCGATCACGACCAGCTAACGCCGGCAATCGTTGAGCGGGCTTCCAGGGTTCTGAAGGCCATCCATGCTGAAGACCCCTCGATCGATGTAAACAGGGCCCTGACCCGGATTGTAGGGAACACCCTGGAGGCCCAGGGGTTGTCCAGAGAGGCACGAATTCAGGTTCAGCACCCGACTTCCTATCGGCCCGAACTTCTGAATACCGATTGCGATTTGGCCGAACTGAAGGCTGGATTGGTTAAGCATGGGCACGGCCGGATCTGCCTGTATGGGCCTCCGGGAACGGGTAAGTCGGCCTTCGGCGTCCATGTCGCCGAGGTATTGGATCGGCCTCTGATGTTCAAGAAAGCGTCTGACCTTCAATCCAAGTGGGTTGGAGAGGCTGAGAAGCAAATTGCGAGGATGTTCCAGGAGGCTGCTCAGGAGAAGGCCGTGCTGATTCTGGATGAGGCCGACAGTTTCCTCCGGGACAGGAAGGGTGCGGAAAATAGCTGGGAGGTCAGCCAGGTTAACGAGATGCTGACCCAGATGGAATCGTTCGATGGTGTCTTCATCGCCTCCACCAACCTGATGGATAGCCTGGACGCCGCCAGCCTCCGCCGCTTTGACCTCAAGATTGAGTTCCGCCATCTCAAGCCTGACTCGGCCTGGGCCCTATTCGAGGACACAGCCGCCTCCATGGGCTTCGAGTTAGACCAATCGGACCGCACCAAACTCGGTCGAATTCGTCATCTCACCCCAGGCGATTTCGCCAATGTCATGCGTCAGTCGCGGCTTCGTCCGATCAAATCGCCAAGTCAGCTTTTGGAGCTGCTCAAGGCGGAGTGTGCACTGAAGCCGGAGTCGCGCACCAAGAGCATCGGCTTCTAGCAAGGCCCCCAATATGAAAGGAAACCCCATATGAACCTCTTGCAATCGACACGCGGGAACTTCAGCACCCAGCTTTCGGACCATCATTCTTCTCCTCGTCACTCCATTCCCGTTCACCTTAATCGGGAATGGTCGGGCCTCTTGAAACCCTTGGAAGGTCGTCAGGTCAAGCTAACTTCTGGCCTTCCTCGGATTCGCCCTAAGACGTTCTGGTACGTCAGTGCTGGAAATGACTGGCGCCCGTTGGTCTTCCTGAGCGACGCATACCGAGAGAACCGCCTGAAGGAGCATTCGATTCCCCGGCCTGACTTGTTTGTCTACTCATGCCTTGGCGATGATGGCCTCCACAGCCTCAACGCTGGAAAGGTGGTATTCGAGGACAAGCGATCCGAAATCAAAATCCTCTCCCTCCACCCCCTCCTGATTGACAGGGGAAAGGTGACCTACTTGATCAATCCAGATTTCGTTCGAGGGGCAAGTGATCCTCTCCTGTATAGCAAATACGATGCAGCCTTGATGCAGATTGAGGTCAGGAGTTTGACCCTTGGCACTTCAGATCGCTTCCCAGTGCTTTATCTCGCGATGGAAAATTTGAATTGCTTCGATGAGGTGATGTCGAAGGGCTTCTTTGATGTTCAGACTCTCTGCGCCACCCGTGAGGGGCTCGCGTTTGGAGGGTGTGGGAAGAGCATTCTCCGGCATGTCTATACCGAGGGACGGAACATAACCGCCGACTTTCACCCTCGGTTTGTCATCACCTGGAGCGATTACACGGACGAACTTTTCCGTACCAGTGGCAGTCGTCACTACCCAGAGATGAGGCGCGTGGCAGATTACATCCCAGAAAGATTGGGGGCTCACGACCATCAACTATACGAGCTATATCCAGAGAACCTCATGGGCAGTGGCATTCAGAGAGCATGCGGTGACCTTGAGGATTAGCAGGAAAATCCTCCGTGCGGCCTTGGAATGGGCTGACGCCATGGTCCAAGAAGCGATCAGGGACGGCAGAAGCTTGTCTGAAGATGAACTCGCAACCGCCCGAAGGATAGGAGTGGCCCACCCTGAGGAAATCCGGATTGTGCTTGGCCCCATTCCCCTACCGAAGGCTATTTCTCTTGCCAAGTGGATCGAGAGAATGGGGATTGGAGAGCAACCAGAAGGACTCACCCTGGGCTATGCCATCTTTCTCGATTGTGGTTTGAACATCCCGAAGGGGCTCCTCGTCCATGAACTCAGGCACTGCTATCAGGGAGAGCAGGCAGGCAGTCTTAACGGTTTTGTCTGCCAATGGTTGAGCGAGATAGCGAAATTCGGATATCTAGACGCGCCAATGGAAGTTGACGCTAGGGCGTGGGCTTGGGCCTCGGTGCTAACAGACGAAAAGTCAAATATTTGGGTCTTAAAATCGCTGGAAGCAAGAAAAAAGGGAGAAGTCCAAAAAATGACTCCGAATATTCAGTATCAATCAGCAAGGAGTCAAAAATGACCAATAACAGAGAACAATTATTGAACTGGAACCAACTATCTGAACAATTTAGGGCAGTTAGGGGGAGTGGCTTGGGCTATCAAACAATCCAAGGATGGCAAGCCCTAGGAATGCCGCACGTTCGCCAGGGAAGACGAATCCCTGAATCCGTGAGGTCAGGATTCTGAGCGTGGACCCAAGACACCCAATGTCATCAGTAAGGATGCCAAAGCTCTGCTGCCCAGCTTCACAGCGTCTGTGAAAAGGCGCTTCACCCCAGCCCAATGC
>Ga0316232_1001660_pt1 | contig 26041 bp, 20 predicted proteins | sample TBHtaG_FD_206006 | JGI IMG/M metagenome (GOLD analysis project Ga0316232, IMG submission 206006) | Freshwater microbial communities from Trout Bog Lake, Wisconsin, USA - TBH18025_13 | ecosystem: Environmental > Aquatic > Freshwater > Lake > Hypolimnion/Profundal zone | place: USA: Wisconsin... | reverse complement strand
TGATCATCATGGTGGGCAGGACGATCATCGAGATGAATGTAGCGAAAGGCGCTGCTATTCTTCCCTATGTCGCTTTTTTTGGCAATCCCATCACCGCACTGCTGATTTCGGCCTTAGTTTCCTACTATACCCTGGGTCTGGCCAGAGGGTTTGACAAAGAAGCACTGCTGAAATATACCGAATCCTGCTTCGGCCCGGTTGCCGGCATCCTGCTGGTTATCGGCGGCGGCGGGGCTTTCAATAAGGTCATTCTCGACAGCGGCATGGGCACTGCAATCGCCCAGGTATTGACCAGCTTGGATATGAGTCCGCTGGTCATGGCCTGGATCATAGCCATCGTCATGCGCTTCTCGATCGGTTCGGCCACGGTGGCGATGATGACATCAGGCGGAATCATCCTGCCGATACTGTCCAAATATCCGACCCTCGACCCGGCGCTGGTCTGTATCGCCATCGGCGCGGGGGCCATTGGTGCCTCCCATGTCAATGACTCGGGTTTCTGGATTGTTAAGGAATACTTCGGCATGTCGTTGCCGGATATGTTCAAAAGCTATACCGTTTCAGTCTGTATCGCGGCAGTGGTCGGTCTTGTCGGCGTGCTGGTGCTGGCCAAAATCGTCGGTTAGAGAAGAGTTGTCAAGGAAGAATAAACCTGCAGCGAAAAGAGCGGATTTTTCCGCTCTTTTCGCAAATTCGGCAGCTCAGCGGGGAATTGTAAGATGAAGACTATTTTTTCGCACATCCGGACAAGATATCACATTCTATCGCCCACTCAAAAACGGATCGCCGATTTTGTGCTAAGCAATTCGGACGGCGTATTTTTGCTGTCCCTGAGCCAGCTCGCGGAAAAATGTGATACAAGCGAGACTACCATTCTGCGGTTTCTGCATAAACTGGGTTTTGATTCCTACCAGGTTTTCCGGGTCAGGATTGCCCAGGACGCTTCCAGCCACTCAGGGCAAGCTATTTATGAGGAAATTCAGGTCGGTGACTCACTGGCGCAAATCCGGCAAAAAGTTATCATGTCGACAGTCAATTCCATTCAGGACCTGGATAATCTGATTTCGACCCAAGTCCTGGAGCAGGTTGCCACCCTCATGTCCAAGGCTGGCAGAATGCTGTTCTGCGGGCTGGGGGCATCCGGAGTTGTTGCGACCGACGCATTTCACAAATTTCTCAGACTGGGTATCGACGCGGCCTGCTTCAATGACACCCATTTCATGAATATCGCCTGTTCCCATGTTGATGCAAACACGCTGGTTTTTGCTGTCTCCCACTCCGGGGAGAGCCGGGATATTCTGGAGGCGGCGGCTCTGGCGAAAAAGAATCAGGCCAAGGTTATCGCCCTGACCAGTTACGCCCATTCCACCATCGCCAAGCAGGCGGACTACGTTCTGCTCAGCTCTTCCAACGAAACCAAGTTCCGCTCTGATGCGATGAGTTCGCGGATATTGCAATTGGTGATCATCGATATTCTTTATGTTGCTGTTGTTCTGAAACTCGGAGAGACAGGCATCGATAAAATCAATACATCGCGGCTGGCTGTCGCCAAGAAAAAAAGATAGTCAGGTAAGACTGACAAAAAATGTTTTGAGCAAAGGAACGAAACCATGAAAATCATTGTCGGCGTATCAGGAGCATCGGGAATTATATATGCAATCAGGCTGCTGGAAGTGCTGAAGCGGCTCGAGGTTGAGGTCCACCTGGTTTTCAGCGAGTGGGCGATTCGCAATCTGGACTATGAAACAGACCAAGGGCTGGAAGAAGTCCGGGCATTGGCCAGCAGTTTTTACGGCAATGATGATCTGGCTGCACCTATTTCCAGCGGTTCATTCCGCACCGAGGGAATGGTAGTGGTGCCCTGCAGCATGAAGTCGTTGTCCGCTATCGCCCATGGCTATACCGACAGCCTTATCGTCCGGGCAGCCGATGTTATGCTGAAAGAAAAAAGAAAGCTTATTCTCGTGCCGCGGGAATCCCCGCTGAGCATGATTCATCTGAATAATATGCTGGTCGCCGCCCAGGCCGGCGCGGTTATCATGCCGCCGATGCCTGCCTTTTATCACCGCCCGCAAACGATTGACGACATTGTCAACCATACCGTAGCCCGGATACTGGACCATTTCAGTCTGGAAAATGATTTAAGTAAAAGATGGGGGCCATGAACAGGATAAATCGTTAGCAAGGTTGCCGATATTGCAGGAGAAACAAGAAGTTTTAGCCAAACTTATCATTTTATAGGAGTTTGATACTCCGCGCGGATTGCATTTGCGAAATAGAACACGCCAGAGCCTAAAGGAGCTAATTATGGAAGTTTTCGTTGCCAGGCAGCCCATTTTTGACAGTAATAAAGCAGTGGTCGGCTATGAATTGCTGTTCCGGGATGGAGTTCAAAACTGCTTTTCCGAGAAAGGCGCCGATGATTCGGTTGTCTATAGTGCAATCAGCAGCAGTTACATGTCGACCGGCTTTGACGCCCTGACCCATGGGAAAAAAGCTTTCGTCAATTTTACCGAAAGCAATATCCAGGCCGGTTTGGCTAAACTGATGCCGGAGCATGTTCTGACTGTCGAGATCCTGGAAACGGTGGACCCGACCCCGGATATGGTCAATGCTTGCGCCGAGCTTAAAAGATCCGGGTACCAGATTGTTCTGGATGACTTCGCTTTTCAGGCCAGGTACCAACCATTCCTGGAATTGGCTGATATTATTAAAATTGACTTTTCAGCTGTTGGCGCTGAGCAAAGAAGAAGGCTGCTCCGCAAAGCCACGCCGTCGCGAGTTCAGCTTTTGGCTGAAAGGGTCGAAAGCGAGGAAGCCTTTGTTCAGGGAGTTAAGCTGGGGTATACATACTTTCAGGGACGTTTTTTCAGTAAGCCGGTGACCATAACCTATAAAGAAATTCCCCCCAGCCGGATTATGCAACTCCAACTGGTCCAGGAAGTCAATAAGGACGATTTTGACGTCGGACGGTTGGAGGAAGTGATCAAACGGGATGTCTCGCTCTCGTATAAACTTTTCAAATATGTTAATTCAGCCTGGTTTGGGTTCCGCCATAAGATCGAGTCGATCAGGCAGGCGATAACCTTGCTGGGACAGGGGGAAATCCGGCGCTGGGTTGCGCTGGGTACCATAAAAGAGCTGTCCCAGGAGAAACCGGCCGAACTCCTTACCACCGCGATCATCCGCGGCCGGCTATGTGAACAGATCGCTCAGGCCGTCGGGATGACCAAACAAGCTCCAAGTGCATTTGTCGTGGGAATGTTCTCACTGTTGGACGCACTGCTGGATCGCTCCATGGAAGAGATTCTTGGCGAATTAAATCTTGCGCCGGACGTGACTCAGGCCCTTATGGGAAAACCCACTATGATGGGGGCCATACTCAGGCTGGCCCAGACTTATGAGAAAGCGGACTGGGAGTTGCTGAGCCATCTGGCCGGAGTGCTGGGGATTGACGAAGAAAAGCTGCCGGGTTTATACCATGATGCTATTCTGTGGGCAGACAGGATGTCTGAGATGAAGTGATAGCAGGCTGTTGAAAAAGGCCAATCTGCGTTGTCACGGCTACGTTTGCACCGCTTGCGTACGTCCGGTACGCGGCGCGCCGCAAGCCTCGCCGTTCCTAGCATCTCGACTTTTTTGAGCAGCCTGGGGTTGTCGACACACAAAAGCCTTCGCGCGAATGCGAAGGCTTTTTTTGTGTTGCTTATGCGACACCACAAGATGCCGCGGAGGCCTCCTAGCGTGGCAACTGCCAGCCGGTATGGTCGGCTTTCGACTTGTTGGTGGTTTTGCGGACCTTGGTTTTGGTCAGCACTTCGCCGTCGATTTCCTGCATGATGTTTGTTCTGCGCAGGCCGATTTTGTAGAACTCCGGGTTTAATTCGATGCCAAGGGCCCTGCGCCCCTGGGCCAGGGCTACGGCGGCGGTGGTGAATGAGCCGGCAAAGGGATCCAGCACAAGGTCGTTGGGGTTGGAGGATGTCAAAATAATCCGCTCCAGTAATTTTTCCGGTTTTTGCGTAGGATGGTTTTCGTATTCAGCCATTTTATACCTTACCCGCGGGAATTCCCATACATTACCCGGAACCTTGGCGGTATTGTAGAGCCGGGGCGGTGTCCGGCGGTAGTCGATCAGCTGCCGTTGGGCGCCGGTCTTAGCTTCCACCGCGATGTCCTGCCAGTTAAAAGTGTAAGACTGCTTAGGGTGCTTGTTGGTCATGAGGATAGGTTCATACAAAGAGCCGAAGCATTTTTTTGATTGGACGCCGGAGCTGTCATAGTACCAGACGATTCGCGCCAGGACGTTATAGTTCTTTTGCAGGTAGACATCAATATAGGGGATGTTCTGGGTAGAGTTCATGATATAGAAGGTTCCGCTGTCTTTCAGTACGCGGAAACTCTCGTCAATCCACTCATAACACCAGGTTAGATAATCTGTGGTATTTTCCCAGCTGTCCGAGCTGTTGCCAAAATCTTTGCCGAGATTATAAGGCGGATCGGCGAAAATAAGGTCAACCTGCTTGTCCTTTATCGCCCGCAAGATGCGCAGGCTGTCGCCGCAGGCCACCAGCGCACTAGCGGAGGCCTGACAGGGAAAGTCGAGTTTGGAGAAAACAGTCTGCATGATTACCCTCCGCGCCTACTATTTATGAATGTCCTGAAGAGAAACTCCCGGTGCCTGGTAGCGCCGGAAATATTTCGTGTGGGACAGGCTTGCCAAGAGCGCCGCCACAGGCTTTAATCGCAGAACATGGTGCAGCAGCAGATAGATAAGGGCTACACTGATCAGGGTATAGGCGTATTGGGTCGCGAAGCGGACGATTCCCGCCGCCGGATAGCCGATGATTTCTGTAAGCCAGGCGGCAACAGGAATGGAGAGCACATAGGAGAAAAGAAACACACTGAAAGGACTGACCTGAATGGCCTTTCGCGGACAATAATTCATACAGGCCATACAACTGTCGCAGGAATAGGTCCAATAAGGTTTGTTCCCGATCAGTTCGACTGCCTGTTTGGGATAAATTTTTCGGCACAGACCACAGCCGTTGCAGAGATTCGAGGCGAAGAAAAGTTTGGCCAAAACCAATTGGGCCATAATCAGATACATGAAAGAGATGCGAAGCAATAAAAGTCCCAGGATAAGAGGAATAAAACCGTTGTAAAAGGAGTGACCCGCGAGTATTTCCCGGGAAATCTTTTTTACCTTTGCTTCCCCGTTGTTCGCTATGCCCCGCGCGTTTTGATCGGTTAAACCCCAGTGCACGGCGGTCCAGTTGGAAGGCATATCAACAGCCGACACCCCTTTGACCTTATACCCCCGCAGCAGGAGAAGCATGGCGATAAGATATCCCGCCGTTCCTTCCATGCCAGGCAAGGTCACCCCGAGTATTCTCGTGCCGGCCCGGGTTGGCAGCACGACAGTATGAATTCCATTGCCTCTTGGCAGCCGAAATATGTGTTTTATCACTAACCATGGTGCGGTAAATCCATGGGTAGGGTAGCTGAATACCAATAAATTACTATCCAGGGTGCTGATGGCGGATTGATTTTCCTTTATCTGATAAAGCTCCGGAGGTTCTTGACCAACCGCTTCCAAAAACCATTTGGCGACCTTGTACGAATTTCCTGTTCCGGTCATATAGAACGCGGTTGCTTTCATGTACAAGCCAATCACCTCTTCACTATTATATACCGGCTAAGATAGAATGGCTATTTTAACCAATTGTTAAGACTCTCTTCACGCTATGGCGATGAACCGGGGGCAGAACGCCATTAGCACGCAAGGATTATTGCTGCGCTGCGGCGAAATGAAATGGTAGGAAGAATCACTGCCGGGAGGTGGGTTTGGGTGCGAAAAGCAGCAGCTGTTTTCATCAGTTTGGCGGTGATTTGCCAGCTCTTCCTTTGGGGCTGCGGCAGAAGTGACGCTGATAACCAAAACCAGCTAAACAGCCGGATCGTCGAGTATCATAATGTATTACTCAATATAACCGAGAAAGAGAAAATCGACAATAATACCTATATCGCCCGTCTGCTGGAATACCTTGATCCTCTCAAGCAGGAAGCTACCTACCGGGCAATTTTCCTGCAGAATCAGTGGTTCAGGCAGAACCTGGACGCTCGCGAGCGCAACCAGCAGATCGAGATCGTGGTCGACAAGGTTCTGATTTCCGACGATGGCGAAAACGCGCTGGTGAATGTTACCGTTATCCATGGGTCGGAGCGGAATATGCTGACAGAGAAATGGGTAAAGGTGGACAAGAAGTGGCGTAGAACGGTGGAGTACCCGTATTGAGCGGGCGATCAGCTCCCTGTCGATAAGCGAGTAACAAGCCTGGCAAGGTTACGTTTTGATGAACACAGCTCCCAAAACTTAATAAATACATAAAAGGTATTCGACATAATTCGCGGAATTATTTACCAAAATGAAGAATGCGCAGCAAAACAGAGCCTTTTGCATGGTGGAAGTCGAAAACGCCCCTAGTATAGACCGGGAAGCAAAGCAAGGCTGACCCACAGGGCCCGGTATAGTTGCGGAGGTTGTACGCGATTGTTGTCATGGTGGTCCTAAAGCGGGAATAAGTTATAGGGGTGGTCTGTAAGGATGGTACAAGACCACCGGGAAGGGCTGGCGGGTTTATTGGCGAACAGCAATATGATTTTTGTCTGTTCGATAATTGGTGATAGGCAAGATGGTTGATAATGCGATAAAGGCGGACTGGCAATGAGCGACGATAACAGCATCAGCGAGTATGATCAATATTTGTTTCACGAAGGACGCCACTTTCGCAGCTATCGGATGCTGGGCGCTCACTTGTACGTACAGGGCGGAGTGTCCGGGGTGCGGTTTACGGTTTGGGTGCCCAATGTGCAAGAGGTGCGGGTCATCGGCGACTTCAACCTCTGGCAGGGCGACAGCCATGTGATGCTGCCGGTGCCTGATTCCGGCATTTGGCAGTTGTTTGTACCAGGACTTGGTACCGGGACGATTTATAAGTATGAAATTATCAGCAGGGATGGCGAGGCGAAACAAAAAGCCGATCCCTATGCTTTCTGGGCTGAACTTCGGCCAGGCACGGCCTCCAGGGTTTTTCCGCTGGATGGTTATCACTGGCAGGATGACGCCTGGCAGGGCGGAAAGCGGACAACCGGCGGAGTGAACCAGCCTCTGGCGATCTATGAGGTACATCTGGGGTCCTGGCGGCGCAAGGCGGACGGAGCGTTTTATAGCTACCGCGAACTGGCGGGCGAGCTGGTGGATTATGTCGCCGCTATGGGCTTTACCCATATCGAGCTATTGCCGCCGGCGGAACACCCCTACGATGGGTCCTGGGGCTACCAGATAACAGGTTATTATGCGCCCACCAGCCGTCACGGCAGTCCGGATGATTTTAAGTTTTTTGTGGATCAGTGCCACTTGCGGGGCATCGGCGTAATCCTGGACTGGGTTCCCGGTCATTTCTGCAAGGATGACCACGGTCTGCGGCTTTTTACCGGCGAACCGCTGTACGAGAGCGGCTTTTCCGGGTTGGCGGAGAATAAAGGCTGGGGCACCCTCAATTTCGACTTTTGCCGCCCGGAAATATGGAGTTTTCTTATCGGGAACGCGTTATACTGGTTTGATGTGTTTCATATCGATGGACTGCGGGTAGACGCGGTCGCCAATATGCTGTACCGCGATTACGGCAGAAAAGCCGGTGAATGGATGCCCAATTCTCACGGCGGCAGAGAGAACCTCGAGGCGGTGGAGTTCTGTAAAAAGCTGAACGAGGCGGTCCATAAGGATTACCCGAAGGCGCTGGTGATTGCCGAGGAGTCTACCACCTGGCCGCTTCTGACCAGGCCGGTTTATTTGGGTGGGCTGGGATTCGACTACAAATGGAACATGGGCTGGATGAACGACAGCTTGAAATATATTGCCCTTGATCCTATTCATCGCCAGTGGGAGCATCATCTTCTGACCTTTTCGTTTCTCTATGCTTTTTCGGAGAACTTCCTGCTGCCTCTTTCTCACGACGAAGTGGTGCATGGCAAAAAATCGCTGCTCGACAAAATGCCTGGCGACTACTGGCAGAAGTTCGCCGGCCTGAGGGCTTTTTACGGCTACTTTATGGCCCATCCCGGCAAAAAATTGCTGTTCATGGGCGGGGAGTTCGGCCAGTTCACTGAATGGAGCGAAGAGCGCGGGCTAGACTGGCCGCTGTTGGAGTTCGAGATGCATGCCAAGCTCAAGAGTTACGTTGAGGGTCTCAATCGGTATTACCGGAATGATCCGGCCTTCTGGGAGGCGGATGACAGCTGGAAGGGCTTCGAGTGGATCGACTGCCAGGACTACAGACAGAGTATTATCGTTTTTTTGCGTAAATCCGGTAGCGGTGAAGCTACTATGGTACTGTCCAACTTTACCCCGGTGGTGCGCCACGAATACCGGGTCGGGGTCCCGCAGGCCGGCCGATATCGTGAGGTATTCAATAGCGATGCCCAGCAATACGGCGGGTCGGGCCAACAAAACGGCGAGCTGGTGACTGAAGAGCGTCGGTGGCATAACCAGCCCTATTCGCTCTGTGTCACGGTGCCTCCGCTGGCGACGATTTATCTCAAATGGACGGCAAAGGAAAATGATTGAGGAGGGGAATCGCAATGCGCTCCAAGGAATGTGTGGCAATGATCCTCGCCGGCGGGCAGGGCAGCAGGCTGGGAGTGCTCACCAATACGCTGGCAAAACCGGCGGTGCCCTTTGGCGGGAAATACCGGCTGATTGATTTCACCTTGAGCAATTGCCATAACTCAGGATTTGACACAGTCGGCGTCCTGACTCAGTATCAGCCGCTGGAACTGCACACCTATATCGGTATCGGCAGTCCCTGGGACCTGGACCGCAATACAGGCGGAGTATATATACTGCCGCCTTTTGTTCAGGCAAGGGGTGGTGAGTGGTATAAGGGTACGGCAAACGCTATTTATCAAAACGCCGCCTTTATCGACCAGTATAGCCCGGAGTACGTTCTGATGCTGTCCGGGGACCATATTTACAAAATGGATTATTCCCTTATGCTGAAAGCTCATAAAGCGACCCAGGCCGATGCCACCATCGCGGTGATCGAGGTGCCCTGGAAAGAGGCCAGCCGGTTTGGCATCATGAACACCGATGCAGAAGGAAGGATCAGGGAGTTTGACGAGAAACCCAAAGAACCGAAAAACAATCTGGCTTCGATGGGTGTATACATATTTACCTGGAAAGTGTTGAAAGCTTATCTGGAGAGCGACAACAAAGAGGCAGCCTCTGACCACGATTTTGGTAAAAACGTCATCCCCGCCATGCTGCAAGCCGGTGAGAAGATGATGGCTTACTCCTTTGACGGCTACTGGAAGGATGTCGGTACCATCGAAAGCCTGTGGGAAGCCAATATGGATCTTTTGAGCGACAATCCTGAGCTTGACTTGTATGACTCCGACTGGCGGATTTTTTCGGTCAACCCCACTTCGCCGCCGCACCTGGTGGCTCCCAGCGGGAAAGTCAGGCGATCGCTGATCAGCGTGGGTTGCCTGATCTTCGGCGAGGTTGAGAATTCGGTGCTTTTCGCCGGGGTCACCATCGGACCGGGGGCAGTGGTGAAAGACTCGGTGATTATGCCCGAGGCCCACATCGGAGCCGGGGCTTATCTGGAGAAAGCCATTGTCGGGCCGCTGGCGGTCATTGAAGAAGGCTGCCAGATCGGCTGTGACCGGGGATCAGCCGGCACGAACGCTGACATTGTGGTGGTGGGCGAACAGGTCACGATTCCTGCGGACACCGTTGTCTCCAGCGGGGCAATGGTGGACCGGCTGAATGTTTCCCTCCATACAGCTAAAGGGGGGCGGTCATGATGAAAAACGTGCTGGGAATTATCAACCTGCATGAAAACGAGGAACTGTTGAAGGAAATCACCCGTTCCCGCCCGGTCGCCGCGGTGCCCTTCGGCGGAAGGTTCCGGATTATCGATTTTGTATTGTCCAATATGGTGAACTCCGGCATTTACAATGTCGGCATCGTCGTCAAGCATCAATACCGTTCCCTGATGGACCATTTGCGCTCCGGCAAGGAATGGGACCTGGCCCGCAAGCGGGACGGTCTGTTTCTCCTGCCGCCGCCGGATCACATTCATTATTCCAACAGCATCTATAAAGGCGACCTTGAGCACTTTCACAATCATGTCGATTTTCTGACCCGAAGCAGCCAGGACTATGTCCTTATTACCAGCAGCCATATTGTCTACAACGCCAATTTTAACGAAGCCTATCAATTTCACCTGGCGAAGCAGGCTGATATCACCATCTTGTACAAGGATGAACAGCCCAGCCCCGGGAAGTTTTTTTCCATGGCCACGCTGTTGTCGGTGGGTGAAGACGGTCGGGTCACCGACATGGGAATCAAGTCAGGCCGAACTAGCAGCGGCAAAATTGGGCTGGAGGCCTTTATTATGTCCAAGAGGCTGCTGCTGCAGATTATCGAGGATTGCGTCGCCAGAGGTGAATTTGACTTCACCAAGGAAGGCCTTATCAAGAATATTCACCGCTACAAAATATACGGGTTTCCTTTCCAGGGTTATGTGGCTAAAATCAACTCAATTCAGGCGTACTACCGCGCGAATATGGATCTTTTGAACCCTGAAGTGTGGCGGGAACTGTTCAGCAAATCGGGGCCCATCTATACCAAAGTGAAAGATGAGGCGCCAGCCAACTACCGTGAACACGCCGATGTCCGCAACTCATTGGTGGCCAACGGCTGCGTCATTGAAGGCCGGGTGGAGAACAGCATCTTGTTTCGCGGTGTCCGGGTCCATAAGGGAGCGCAGATCAGGAACAGCATTGTTATGCAGAAAAGAGAGATCGGCGTCAACGCCGTGCTGGATAGTATTATCTGCGACAAGGATGTGAAGATTACCGATGGAAAACGGCTGATGGGCGACAAGAACTATGTCATGGTGATAGAGAAAGGCATGGTGGTTTAGATGAAGTCGGTGTTATTCGTTGCCGCTGAGGCGGTACCGTTTGCCAAAACCGGAGGGATGGGTGACGTTGTCGGGTCATTGCCCAAAGAGCTGAATAAGCTGGGGATGGATGTGCGGATCATTCTCCCGAAATATGAGGATATCCCGGTTCACTTGCAGGAGAAGATGATCTGCCGCAAAAATTTAACTGTACCGCTCGGCTGGCGCAGGCAGTTCGGCGGCTTGCTGGAGGCGGAATACGACGGCCTGACCTACTATTTTGTCGACAATGAGTATTATTTCAAGCGGCGGGGGCTGTATGGCTTTGGTGATGACGCCGAGCGGTTTTCCTTCTTTTGCCGGGCTGTGCTTGAACTGATGCCCTTCCTTGACTTTAAACCCGATATTGTGCATTGTCATGACTGGCACACCGCCATACTGCCGGTGCTGCTCGCGGCGTACTATCGCAGCAATCCCGATTATGCATCCTTGCGGACCGTGCTGACCATCCACAATATCGAGTACCAGGGTGTCTTTGACAAGTCGGTGCTTGGTGATTTGCTGGAACTGAACGAGGCCGAATATTTCACCCCTGAAGCACTGGAGTTCTCCGGCCGAGTAAACTTTCTGCAAGGCGGCATCTCCTTTGCTGACGCCATTACTACCGTGAGTCACACTTACGCCGCTGACATTCTGACAGCCGCAGGCGGCGAGGGCCTTGACGGACCGCTTCGCCGGCAGCAGGACAGGCTGGTGGGCATTGTGAACGGAATTGACTATGAAGTCTACAATCCTGCCTGCGATCCCTTGATCTATCAGCAGTATACCCGGCGGTCGATAGGGCGCAAGCAGACTAATAAAGCCAAGCTGCAGGAATTCCTCTGCCTGCCGGTTAACCCGGAGGTCCCGCTCATTGGAATGGTGTCCCGGCTTGTGGCGGCGAAGGGTTTGGATTTAGTCGCCGCTGTGCTGGATGATCTGTTGGCGCTGGATTTGCAGGTCGTGATCCTAGGTACAGGGGATGAAAAGTATGAGAGCATGTTGCGGGTGGCAGCTCACCGTTATCCCGGCAAGCTGTCCGCCAATCTATATTTCGATGATACCCTGGCCCACCGGATTTACGCCGGCGCCGATATCAACCTGATGCCGTCGCGATCCGAGCCTTGCGGTATCAGCCAGCTTATCGCGCTGCGCTACGGCAGTATCCCGGTAGTGAGGGAGACCGGGGGCCTGAAGGATACCATTACAGCGTATAATGAATATACTGGTGAAGGGAATGGGTTCAAATTCACCCCCTTCAACGCCCATGACATGCTGTACACCCTTAATCGCGCTATCAGCTTCTACCATGACAAAGAAGTATGGCCGAAGATTGTGAAAACAGCGATGGCTTCTGATTTTAGCTGGCAGCGTTCAGCATCGGAGTACTCCTCATTATACGATCGTTTATAATCAATCGGAGGTAACTATGTTGACAGACAAGGAACAGTTCAAAGCAGCGTTTATCGCTAAATTGCAGTCACTGCTCGGCAAAGGCCTGGAGGAAGCGTCAGCTCAGGATAAATATAGCGCCATGGGAAGTCTGGTCAAGGATGAGGTAGGCAAGCGGTGGGTGGAAACCAACCGGCAATACCTTGACAATCAAGAAAAGCAGGTCTATTACTTCTCCATCGAATTTCTTCTTGGCCGCCTGCTGGATACCTATATGCGCGGACTGGGCGTCAGGGACGCCTGGGTTGAGGCTTTGGCCGAGCTGGGGATTGATTACGGCGAACTGGAAAATCAGGAACATGACGCCGGTTTGGGCAACGGCGGCCTGGGCAGACTTGCGGCCTGTTTTCTGGATTCGATGGCGGCGCTCGAACTGCCTGGCCATGGCTGCGGCATTCGTTATAAATACGGATTGTTCGAACAAAAAATCGTCGACGGCGACCAAGTTGAGCAGCCGGACAACTGGCTGAAAGACGGCAACCTCTGGGAATACCGCAAAATTGACAAGGCGGTCAAGGTGACGTTCGGCGAGCCGATGGGAGCAGTGCTGGCCATTCCTTATGACATCCCGATTGTCGGCTATGGCAACAATACGGTCAACACGCTGCGGCTGTGGAGCGCCGAAGCCATCGAGACCGACTTTGATTTCGGGTCCTTCAACCAGGGCAACTATATGAAAGCTGTGGAGTATAAATATTCGGTTGAAGCCATTTCCGAAATGCTTTATCCTGACGACACCCACTACGAAGGGCGCTTACTCCGGCTCAAACAACAGTACTTTTTCGTTTCAGCCGGTCTGCAGAGCATACTCCGCTTTTTCAAGCGCAAACACGGCAGTGTCTTGAATCTGGCTGAGAAGACCGCCATTCACATCAACGACACCCACCCGGCGCTGGCTGTGCCGGAGCTGATGCGCCTTTTAATGGATGAGGAAGGTCTCGGCTGGGATGAAGCCTGGCAGATTACCATTAACACGATTTCGTACACCAATCATACCATTATGCCGGAGGCTATGGAAAAATGGCCTATCGACATTTTTCAGGGTCTGCTGCCGCGGATCTATGCTATTGTTCAGGAGATCAACGAGCGGTTTACCCGCGACCTGTGGCACTACTATCCCGGCGATTGGGACAGGATCGCCGCTATGGCGATTGTCGCCGACGGCTTTGTGAAGATGGCCCACCTGGCGGTGGTAGGCAGTCATAGTGTCAACGGCGTGGCTGAAATCCACACCGAGATTCTGAAGAAAGACGTCATGAAGCTGTTTTATCAGTTTACACCGTACAAATTCAACAACAAAACCAATGGCATCACCCATCGCCGCTGGCTGCTGAAGGCCAATCCCCAGCTTTCCGCCCTCCTGAGCGAAACCATCGGCACAAGCTGGATGTATCATCCCACCGATCTGAACCGGCTGCGGTTTTATGTCAAAGAAGCGGGATTTGCCGAGAAGCTGGCAGCCGTCAAGCGTACCAAGAAACAGGCTCTGGCTGATTTTATCAAAGTCAAATACGGCATTGAGCTTGATGTCGATTCGATTTTCGATATTCATGTCAAACGCATTCATGTCTATAAACGCCAGTTGATGAATGTCCTCAGAATCATGGAACTGTACAATCGTCTCAAGGAAAACCCTGACCTTGATGTAATACCCCGCACCTTTATTTTCGCCGGAAAGGCGGCGCCTGGCTACCTGCTGGCGAAAAAGGTGATCAAGCTGATCAACACCCTGGCGACGGTAATCAACAACGACCCTGCCATCAAAAACAAGATCAAGGTGGTCTTCATCGAGAATTATGGCGTTACACTGGCTGAGATGATCTTCCCTGCCGCCGATGTGAGCGAGCAGATTTCCACCGCCAGTAAAGAAGCGTCAGGTACCGGCAACATGAAATTCATGATGAACGGGGCGGTCACTGTCGGAACGCTGGACGGGGCCAATGTTGAAATCAGGGAAGTTGTGGGTGATGATAATATCGTGATATTCGGACTGAAGGCCGAAGAAGTCATCGACATTTGCGCCAACAATCAGTGTGATCCCCGGGCGTATTACAACGGAGACGCGCGGGTGCGAAAAATCGTCGATCAGCTGATTGACGGGTCGCTGCCGTCGGCTCACGATGAATTCCGGCCGTTGTATGATTATCTGGTCCACGGACAGGGAGATTTCTTTGAACTGCAGGACTTCGACGCCTATCTCCGGGCCCAGGAAAAAGTGGATGCGCTTTTCCGCGACAAGCCGACCTGGTGGCGGATGGCGGGCAACAATATCGCCAGTTCCGGCGTGTTTTCCAGTGATCACACCGTAACCGAGTATGCCATCGATATCTGGCACATCCGGCCGGTCATCATTGAAGATTGAGTCTATTTTTTGAAAGGCGGTGGCCCGTCTGACCGAACAGTGGCTTGTCCATCATTCCCGGCAGCAACTTTATCGCAGCCCCTTCGGGGCTGTTTCTTGTAACGCGAAGGTGACGCTGTCGCTGGCCGTTACCCAGGACTGTCCTTTGGAGACAGTGACTTTGCGGACCTGGCGCGAGGGCCGCGGTGAGGAACTCTATCCGCTGTCACCGGTGAACCAGGCCGATGGCAGGACGATCTATCAGGTAACATTTACCGCCCCGGACGCGCCTGGTCTGGTCTGGTACTATTTCATCGTTCACTGCGGCGAAAAGGTTTGCTATTACGGCAACAATCCAGGGGAGCGGGGCGGTCTGGGCGCGATTTACGACACGCCGCCGCCGTCTTATCAGCTCACTGTTTACCTGCCGGAGGCCCAGACCCCGGACTGGTTCAAGCATGCGGTGGTATACCAGATTTTTGTCGATCGGTTCTTTAACGGCACCGCCGGGCCGGTCAGCAACTGTAAGAAAGGCAGCATGCTTCACCCCTATTGGGACGACGATCCGGTGTATGTGCGGGAGCGGGAGACCGGCCGTATTCTGGCCTATGACTTTTTTGGCGGCAACCTTGCGGGTGTGCTGGCCAAGCTGCCCTACCTAAAGCGGCTGGGAATCAGCGCCATCTACCTTAATCCTATTTTCGAATCCCCCAGCAATCATAAGTATGACACTGCCGACTATAAAACCATCGACCCGATGTTCGGCAGCAATGACGGTTTTGCCGAACTGTGCGACAAGGCCAGGGAGCAGGGAATCACCATCATCCTTGACGGGGTTTTCAGCCATACCGGCAGCGACAGCATCTATTTCAACAAAGAAGGCCGCTATCCGGAGCTGGGGGCCTATCAGTCCAGGCAGTCTCCCTATTTTTCATGGTACCGGTTCACGAACTATCCTGACGAATACGAGTCCTGGTGGGGTGTGGACGCCCTGCCCAACGTGAGCGAAATGGAAGCATCCTACCGGGATTTTATCATCAGCGGCGAGAACAGTGTTATAAAGCACTGGCTCCGGCTGGGAGCCAAAGGCTGGCGGCTGGATGTGGCTGATGAGCTGCCTGATGAGTTTATCCGCGGCATCCGCCAGGCGATGAAAGAGGTGGACGGCGACAGCGTACTCATCGGCGAGGTCTGGGAAGACGCTTCCCGCAAGGTCAGCTATAGTCAGCTGCGGGGCTATCTCCACGGCGACGAACTGGATTCGCCGATCAACTACCCTTTCCGCCAGATGGCGCTGGACTTTTTGCTGGAGAGACAAGACGCCGGTGACACCCGGGAAAGGCTGCTGAGTCTTTATGAGAACTATCCGCTGCAGAATTTCTACGCCGCCCTCAACGTGGTCGGAAGCCATGACGTGTCCCGGATTCTCACGCTGCTTGGCGGCCACGAGGATCAGCCTGATCTGCCGTACAGCCTGCAGCTCAAGCGGCGGCTGGGACCCCAGGAGCGGGAACTGGCCCTGGCCAGACTCCAGGTCCTGGTGCTGTGGCAGATGACCTTTCCCGGGGTGCCGCATGTATATTACGGTGACGAGGCTGGTCTTGAGGGCTATACCGACCCGCTCAACCGGCGCACCTTTCCCTGGGGCCGGGAGGAGGCGACGCTGCTTTCCTGGTATAAAAAAATGATTGCTCTGCGCAATTCTCATGCAGTGCTCAGGACCGGGCAGTGGCAGCCACTGGAGTGCCACCCCGACGTCTTCGGCTATGTCCGCTGGATAGACGGGGGCCGGGACACTTTCGGAGAGCCGGCGGAGGATAACACGGCGGTGGTGCTGCTGAACCGCAGCCGGCTGGAGGTTACGGTTCAGCTGGATGTGAGCCGCTGGTGCCGGGGTATGATGTTCGATATTCTGGATGATGAACGAGAAGTGGCGGTGGGCGCAGGGCGCTTTAGCGTGACCCTGAAGCCGCTGTCTGGAAAGCTGCTGCTGGACAGACTGACTGACAGACCAAGATCCTGCGGTGTCCTGCTGCATCCTACATCACTGCCTTCGATCCACGGCAGCGGCGGGCTGGGTAAGGAAGCCTACAATTTTATCGACTTTCTGGCGGCAGCCAGACAGAACTACTGGCAGATATTGCCGCTAAACCCTGTGGGCTACGGCTATTCCCCCTACCAGAGTGTGTCGGCGTTCGCCTGCGAACCCCTGCTGATTGATATTGACACCCTGGTAAGCGACAGACTTCTGGAGGAGGCCGAGGTGAAGGCCGCCCGCCACCGCTACGGCATTGAACTCCTGTCTGAGGACCGGTTAGATTTTGCTGTTGTCCGGCCGTACAAGCAGGAGCTGTTCCGGCAGGCTGCCCGACGGTTCGCGGCAGCAGAGCCGGACAAAGACTACACGGCGTTTGTTGAAGCCAGCCGGTTTTGGCTGCCGGACTACGCTCTGTATATGGCTCTGGCTGGTCATTTCGGCGACGACGCCTGGAACAGCTGGCCCGAGGCTGTGGCGAGCCGCGAAGAGGGGGCTCTGGAAGAGTACAGGCAGCTGCTGGCCGGTGAAATTGACTACCAGTGTTTTTTGCAGTATATCTTCCACCGGCAATGGCAGGCCCTTCGCTGCTATGCCGCCGAAAAACAGGTCCGGATTATCGCCGATCTGCCGATATTCGTGGCCCACTACAGCGCCGACGTCTGGGCCCACCGCAAGCTGTTCAAACTCGACGAGGAAGGCAACCCGACGGCGGTGGCCGGTGTGCCGCCGGATTATTTCAGCGCAACCGGTCAGCTTTGGGGCAACCCGCTGTACCGCTGGCGGGAAATGTCCCGCGACGACTACCGCTGGTGGCGGGAGCGCCTCACCAGCCTGCTGAGCTTGGCGGATCTCATCAGGGTCGATCATTTCCGGGGTTTTGAAGGCTATTGGGAAGTGCCTGCCGGCGAAGAAACAGCAGAAAAAGGACGCTGGGCCAGGGGACCAGGCAGCCACCTGTTCGCTGCCCTAGAGCGCCACCTCGGACATCTGCCGCTCATCGCCGAAGATCTGGGGGTTATCACCCCGGCGGTCACCGCCCTGCGGAAAAAGTTCGGCTACCCAGGCATGAAGGTGCTGGAGTTCGCTTTTCGCCAGGACGCGGCTGGTCGGCCTGAACCGCTGGACTGCGGGCGGGACACGGTGGTGTACACCGGAACCCATGACAACGACACCACCGCCGGCTGGTACCAGGAGCTAGGCGCAAACATGGACTGTGTGGACCAATACCTGGCCATCACCTCGGCTGCCGATGCCGCTGAGGCCTCCTGGCGTCTGACCGAACTGGCCTACCAGTGCAAGTCCCAGGCAGCGGTCATCCCGCTTCAGGACCTGCTGGGCTTGGGTACCGAGGCCAGAATGAACACTCCGGGGACGGTGGGCGGCGGCAACTGGCTGTGGCGCTGCAGCCCCGGCCTGCTTACCTCTGAGCTGGCAGCCAGGCTGGCGGCGTTGGCGGTGAAACACCGCCGGGGTCTGTAGGTAAGCCTCGGCTTAACTTACAAATTCTAATAATGCAATGATTCAGACCCGGAGGACGGCCTCCGGGTCTTTCATTTCTGGCTGGAAGGAAGTACAAGGCCACGTTAGTTTACATAATATATTTACTATGTTAAAATAGACGGGTGCCTCCTACAGGGGAGGCCGCTTTATTTTTCATTACATGCGAGGAGGTTGACATATGTATTTCCGTAAACGGCCGATTATTATAACGCTGCTTCTGTGCCTGAGTGTGATGATGATAACCCCGGCGGCCCCTGCTGCCGCGTTTTCACTGACCGATCTCTTGGCTCAGACCAATGCCAGCGCCGTCGGTACATCCGGCAACGGGCTGATCAATGTTTTGCTGGGCCTGGTGCTCGGCAAACTGCTTGGCAATCCGTCGGTGAGCAGCCTGCTGAATGTCGCCAAAGCTCCGGAGGGCAAGACTGCTTCCCCGGCCAGCACTGTCACCAGCCCGGTTTCGCCGGCAACCCTCGGTGCCAGCACCGCTTCAGGTGAAGCGATTGTGGCCGACGCCCAGAAATATATGGGTGTGCCGTATGTGTGGGGCGGCGTGACCCCTGACGGCTGGGACTGTTCGGGATTCACTCAGTATGTGATGAAAGAGATGGGAATCGATCTGCCGCGCAGCGCGGCGGAGCAGTTCGCTATCGGCACACCGGTGGACAAAGATGCGCTCCAGCCGGGTGATCTGATATTTTTTACCACCTATAAGCCAGGCGCGTCCCATGTCGGTTTCTACATGGGGGACGGCAAGTTCATCCATGCCAGTTCGGTAGCCAAGCAGGTTACGATTTCTCCGCTGGATGGGGCTTACTATGTGGCCCATTATATCGGAGCCCGCCGCTATATCCACTAGGCAGGAGCCCGTGATACGGGCCGGGCTGTAGACAAAACTCGCTTGCAAGCATAAGGCAGGAAGCGGGAGGGGTTTTCCGCAGCGGGATTCGCCCATAGACCATGGATAAGTAAAACTAAGACTCGGGAGAAAACCCGAGTCAAGTTTTTCCAATATCTCCAGCCGTCGGCAGCTTGTCTGCCGGTAACGGCGTAGGATATCATCCGTAGCGGAGGAATTCTCCTCCCGCTTCCGTCTTTTGTCTTCACTCTGGCCCGTATATACGGGCTCTTTTTTTATGGCTGTATTTGTCAGCCTAGTCGGGTATAATTAGCTTAAAGGTTAATTTCTCCGGGAGGTAGTATGGAAGGATACAATAAGATTGCGGCGGTGGACAATCAGTTTGAAGCCCAGGTCCTGGAGGCCGTGCTGAAAGAACGGGACATCCCCTTTTTGCTTAAATCGTACTACGATTCCGCCTACGACGGTCTGTTTCAGGGTCAGAAGGGCTGGGGAGCGGTGTACGCTCCTGCTGAGCACGCAGCGGAAATTGCCGCGATCCTGACAGAGCTGCGCGAAAGTGATGGCAACGAAAAATAACCGCCTTGGGCGGTTATTTTTTTGCTTAAAACGACAACTCTAAGGACGGCTGAGCCGTCCCTAGGTTGGCAGAGAATTCTTGCAGGGCATGTTGGGTTTGCTGTCCTCTTCTTCGCTGTCGGAAGCCCCGGCGTTGATATATTCAATGGCGGCGTGCAACGCATTATGGGATTCATTTCTTACCATGGCCGAGTCCTTGAAATCCAGCGGTTCAGGGTTGTTCGGTCCATATCCTTCCGAGTCGGCTTTTTGTCTAATTATCTTCGTCACCCCCCCGGTCAATAGTAGTGCCTGTACCGGTATACGACCGGACAGGTTTCGACACTGGAAAGCATGGTTTTTGTTTGGACTGTTGCGGGCCCACGCAGCGGCTCGGTTTGTGGGGTGATCACCTCCTGTTTTGACAGTTGCCGATGATGCTGATTGTCTCCCGGCCCAAACTACGTCCGGGCCTATCCATAAATCCGGATTCGCTGAGCCGCTGGCGAAAGGTCGGCAATACCCTCCCAATTAGTGTGGACAGGCGTCTGCTGCCATATCCAAAAACATTGACACCGGCTGACTGATTCTACCGAGGAGCAAATACCCAATATACGGCGAACTAGGAATATAATGGCAAATATTGACGAATGATGGTATAATTGGAAATATAATAGCAATAATTGCCAAGCAACAATATTTATCAGCCTGCTGTGGTTGGAGGATGGCCCGATGAAAAAAGCTAAGTTATTAATTGTTGATGATCAGCAGACTACCATCAGCCAGTTGAGAAGTGAATTTCGCGAGTATGAAGTCGACGAAGCCGATAACGGGCGAATGGCGCTCAAGAAGATCAAGGAGGACAAGCCCGACCTTATTATCATTAACACAACAACAGCAGGTATTGACGGCTATTCGGTGTTGTCTATAGTCAAAAGCTCGCCAGATACCCACAATATCCCCATTATTCTCACAACCGCCATGGAAGGGGCTGAAGACCGGGCCAAGTCCCTGGAAAAGGGCGCCGATGACTTTTTGATTAAGCCTTTTGACCCGGCGGAATTGCAAGGTAAGGTTAAAACTTTGCTGCGAATCAAGTCGCTGCAAGATGAGCTGACAAGGGTCCGGCAGTTTTTGGTCTCGATGGCCCAGATCATGGAGGACAAGAGTGAATATTGGGCGGGGCATTCCCGCCGTATCGCCGGCTATGCAGTGCGGCTGGCCCGAAAGGATCTGCTGCATCCCTCCTGGCTGGAGGAAGTAAAAATAGCTGCTCTTTTGCATGATATCGGCAAAAGCACCATCAAGGAGAGTATATTTCTGAAGCCAGGCAAGCTGACAGCCGAGGAACTCGAAATGGTTAAATCCCACCCGGCTGCCGGTGAAAAGATGTGTGCTGTTCTTACAAGCTTGAAACCGGTGCTGCCAATTATCCGCCACCATCATGAACGTTTTGACGGCGGCGGCTACCCTGATGGGCTGAAAGGCAGCGAGATCCCTCTCGGCGCCAGGATCATCGCGGTGGCCGACGGATACGACGCCCTGACCAGTGAACGGCCCTTTCGCCAGGCCAACTCTCCGCTGGAGGCGGTCAATATCCTGCGGGAAAATGCCGGCAGCCAGTGGGATCCGCAATTGGTGGAGCTGTTTTGTCAGTTGGTGGAAACAGGGACTTTAAATAGCGAGGAAGAAAGCAAAAAAGCGTGAACAACGGTTCACGCTTTTTTTGCTGCTAAGTGCGGGTAGACGTGGCAGCGGTGGTTGCAGGGTTTATGGCCGGGGGCAGCGAAATAATTGAGGCTGGATGATTTGAGCGTTTAAAGGAGGTTGGGCCTGATGCAAAGACGGATGAGAAGGGCTGTGGCGATGGCTGTCCTGTTGCTTTGCCTGGTGGTTTTCGGCGGAGTGGCGGCGGCGTTCGGTTTTTCGGCTGATGTGGTGTCCTACTACGGCAAGGAGACTGTGCAGGGAAAAATCTTTGTCTCAAAGGATAAAATGCGGTTTGAATCCGCCGGTACCGTTTCGATTACCCGCCTCGACAAGAAGCTGGTCTGGCTGCTGATGCCCACCGAGAAGATGTATATGGAACAGGACCTCAGGCTGCAGAACCTTGTCCCGACCTCCGAGCCGCTTCCTGATGAACTGGAAAGAACCTTGCTTGGCAGCGAAACAGTGAATGGCTATCTGGCCAATAAATACCGCGTCACGATCCGGCTGGACCACCAGAAACAAACGTATCTGCAGTGGTTGGCTGTCGATTCGGGGTGGCCGGTAAAAATGGCGGCCGAGGACGGCAAATGGATCCAGGAATACCGCAATTTGCAAATCGGTGATCCTGATGCCAGGATGTTTGAAATCCCTGCCGGGTATCAAAAATTCGGCATGAGTTGGGGATATTGATGTTGACCGGGCCTGAGGACAGGTCCAAGAGCCAATCCAGGGCGTTTTGCCGAGGAGGCGCAGCCATTGCCTGAACTATTTGTATGGATATCGTTAGGACTGAATGGGGTAGGTCTTGTTTTCTTGTTTATCCTTCTGTCGCGCAGCCAGGGAGGCAGAGAATGGCAAAGCTTGCTGCAGGCGCAGGAGAAGGGACAAGAGAAGCTGCAGCGGATGGTCAAGGATGAAATTGCTGAAAATCGCCGGGAGAATAGCGATTCCCTGCGGCTTTTCAATGATTCCGTATTGGCCCGGATGTCGGATATAGCCACCCTGCAGGCCAGGCAGCTGGACACTTTCTCCCAGCAACTGCTTGCCCTGACGCAAAACAACGACCAAAAACTGGACAAGCTGCGGGAGACGGTGGAGGAGCGGCTGAAGCTGCTGCAAGCAGATAACAACAAGCAGCTTGAGCAGATGCGTGTTACGGTGGACGAAAAGCTGCACGCCACGTTGGAACAGCGGCTGGGCGAATCTTTCAAGCTGGTGAGCGAGCGGCTGGAACTGGTGCATAAGGGCCTGGGCGAGATGCAGACCCTGGCTTCCGGCGTGGGCGACCTGAAACGGGTGCTGACCAATGTGAAAACCCGCGGTATCTGGGGGGAAATTCACCTAGGCAATCTGCTGGAGCAGATTCTTACCATCGAGCAGTATGCGCAAAATGTCGCTACCAAAAAAGGTTCCAACGACCGGGTGGAATTTGCGGTCAAACTACCCGGCCGGGGTAAGGCCGAGGATCCGGTCTGGCTGCCTATTGACGCCAAATTTCCCCAGGAGGATTATCAGCGGCTGTTGGAGGCTCAGGATCAGGCGAATGCGGTTATGGCCGAAGAAGCGGCCAAATGCCTGGAAAGCCGGGTGAAGTCCGAGGCCAAGAATATTCGCGAGAAGTATCTTGACCCGCCCAATACCACCGATTTCGCAATCCTGTTTTTGCCTGTTGAAGGGCTTTATGCCGAGGTTCTACGCCGCCCGGGGCTGAGCGATATCCTGCTGCGGGAATACCGTGTGGTAGTCACCGGGCCGACGACGCTGGCGGCGCTGCTTAGCAGTCTGCAGATGGGCTTTAGGACACTGGCGGTGGAGCAGCGGTCCAGTGAAGTCTGGGCTATGCTGGGAGCGGTCAAGACCGAGTTCGGCCGCTTCGGCGAAATGCTGGATAAAACTCAGAAGAAACTCCAGGAAGCCAGCAACTCCATCGAAACAGCGGCGCAAAAATCCCGCACCATCGAGCGTAAACTCAAAACCGTTCAGGAGTTGCCGGTGGCTGACGCCGCATCGCTGCTTGACGAATGAAGACATGATCCTGGGGACGGCCTGCTTTTTCCTGTGAAAAATATTTGTTATTCGCTTGCAAAAGGACGCCTGGTTACCTATAATGGACTCTAGGGACAATGCTTGGTCAGTGGGACCAGGTTCTTTGACAGTGGCAAAAAGAAGTGCTGCAAACTTATAATTCTGGCTTTTAACATGGGGGCGTAGCTCAGTCGGGAGAGCGCTTGGCTCGCATTCAAGAGGTCGGGAGTTCGAACCTCCCCGTCTCCACCAGTAGAATCAAGGCTTCGCAGGTTTTCTGCGAGGTCTTTTTTCTTTTTTGATGCCCAAATTGATGCCCAAAATGGGCTGCAACGGCATGAAATGGGCAGAAATGAAGTTGACTGCAGTGAGATGGGATGGAAAATTGAGGTAGGTGGGAGAGCCTCTTCCCCGAGGCTAGATTTAAAATTTTAGCTAGACTCATAATTTTTACCCAAAACATAAACACAGAAAAGGAGAAGGCAAAATACCTACTCCTTTTGTCTTTAGGTAAATTGTCATCAACCGGGTAGCTGTCATTAAGTCCTAGAATATTGGGGGCTTCTAAGATAGGCAGAGGTCATCTAAATTCAGATTAAGTCGAAAAGGTTCTGGCGCATATATCTCAACAATCCGCACTAGGTCTCTTGCGCTTTTATAATGTTCTTGTCTCAATTTATTTCTATAGCATTGGTATTCTCGAAGGAGACATTCCAAATCTTCCAACAAGAATGGAGAGTTGTCGTCTTTTTTGTTAGCAACAATTTGACACAACGTATCAATTCTTTTCGCAAATTGCTGTTCTGTTTTTGTAGTACGGCGCAAAAGAATAACCTCCTTCCCATATATATACATATTGTATCAATAAAAACTGACGAAATATGTAAAAACAAGGAAGGCAACACTTAAATTATTAATTTTATTTAAAGGTAATCTGAAAAGAATGTCAAATTATGTTTGAATGTGTAAGTGCAGAGTATTGGCGGGTACTGGGAGGGAAACGTGTGCCGGACCTCATAAGAGAATATACCGAAGGATTGAAAAAATCTGATAAGTTACTTAGGCAAATGCTTAGCAGCAGAATAAGTGTTGAGCCAACCTTCAGACCAGCCTTTGATGCTACTTTCGTGGTTGATAAAAATTACAGGTATCTTTTCGTAAATTCAATGGTTACGCAATTAACAGGCATGGAACCAGAAGAAATGGAAGGAAAACACTGGTCGGAGCTTGGTATTCCGCAACATATTCTAGGGCCCGTAGAAGAGTGTAAGAAGCAAGCTTTCGAAACTCAGAAGACAGTTACCGTGAAACTTGTATTTGATTATCCGCCTGGAGCCGAAGTGAGGCACATCGAAGAGACGATTAGCCCTTTGTATAATTCTGCGGGGGAATGCGAAGCGCTTTATTGTGTTGCAAAGGATATTACGTCAAGAGTTAAAGCCGAAGAAGAAATATCTACACTATCAAAAGTTTTCAACCAATTAATTGAAAAAATACCTATTGGAATAGTAGTTGTCGACAAGAGTTGTAAAATTCATTATTGGAATAAAGCCTACCAGCGTTCAATACCCAGTCTATCGGAAAATACTTATGTCGGAAAACCAGTCCAAACTTTGTCAGAGTTGTTTGGCCCGGAATACGGAGAACTCCTGGTAGTAAAAGCTTTGGAGGGGCAGGAATCATACGGCGTCCGCAAAACTGCATTTGGGCGAGAGTGGTTAGTTCACGCGTTTTCGCTGGTAGATAACCTGGGCAATATCATAAAGGCAGTTGGAGTTGCACAAGACATTACTGACGAACTCATCCTTCAGGGAGAATTAAGCCGATTTGACCGATTGAATCTCGTGGGTGAAATGGCGGCAAGTATTGCCACACGAGGTTCGTAATCCACTGACAATTGTTCGTGGGTATTTACAGGTATTATATCAAAAAGGTAAATATCCTGAGCTTGGTCAATATTTTGAGCTTATGATTAGTGAGTTAGATAGGGCCAACTCTATTATTACAGAATTCTTATCTTTAGCCAAAAACAAAGGAGTGCAATTACGGAGGCTTAATATAAACCGAGTTTTAGATGATTTACAACCCTTGATTCAAGCCGAAGCTTCATTGTTTGGACATGAGACCGTATTTACCACAAGCGATGTCCCTGACTTAATGCTGGACGATAAAGAGATGCGACAATTAATACTCAACTTGGTACGTAATGCCTTGGAGGCAATGCTCTCTGATGGATGCGTCAGTGTTGAGACCTATTGTGAGCCTGATTGCGTTGTACTGGCTGTACACGATACTGGCAAAGGCATTCCGTCAGATATAATAGATAAGTTAGGCACACCTTTTTTTACGACAAAACCAAATGGTACTGGCTTGGGATTGCCCGTGTGTTATCGAATTGCCGAAAGACACAATGCTAAAATGGAAATAACAACTAGCGCAAGAGGAACGACATTTTTGGTAAGGTTTTGTCGTAGCCAATTTCCCCCTGGAGGAGAATTAAAATAGTGGACAATGGCTTAAAGAAAATAATTATTTGTAGGTTGACA
>Ga0316232_1001650_pt1 | contig 26117 bp, 20 predicted proteins | sample TBHtaG_FD_206006 | JGI IMG/M metagenome (GOLD analysis project Ga0316232, IMG submission 206006) | Freshwater microbial communities from Trout Bog Lake, Wisconsin, USA - TBH18025_13 | ecosystem: Environmental > Aquatic > Freshwater > Lake > Hypolimnion/Profundal zone | place: USA: Wisconsin... | reverse complement strand
CCACAGAAAAGTAGTCAACACCGTGCTGGACACGATTGCTGAAAAGTCAGCCCCTGCATAGCCAAGCTCTTTGGACAGCGACGGCAATACGACCGACAGGTTGGCGCGATCAAGGAAAGAAATAAACAGCCCAAGCATGAGCGTACCGCCGACTCTAAGCCATTTTGAATCCATAATATTCCTAGCATCCTCTCTTATGCAGCAACTGAGCCGCGATAAATGTGGTACTTGCTTCAGAGTTTATTTTACCAGGAACTCTTCCATCGCCTGTTCATCGACGTGCACGCCGAGCCCCGGCCCCTCTGGCACCTTGACTACGCCGTCGGTGATCTTTATCGGGTTTACCAGAACTTTTGCCGCCATTTCGTTGGGGTTTGTGTCCCACTCCAGGAGCATCGGCCTGGGGAAGACGCACCAACTCTGATAGTTGGGTATGGATGCAAGCAAATGCAGCGATGCAGCCATCCCTAAAACAGTCCCGAAAACATGAGGATGGAATTCCACCTGAAAATCCAGGGCCAAGGCCGCTATTCTTTTACCTGGTGTTATGCCGCCGCAAAGCGGAAGGTCAGGCTGAATAATATCGACAACCCCGTTCCTGATGGCCTCTATGTAGCCGTTCATGGTGGTTTCATACTCACCGCCGGCAATAGGAATGCTGCTCCTCTTTCTCAGTTCCTGGTACCCGACGAAGCTGTGCCAGGGCAGCGGTTCCTCGATCCATTTCACTTTGCACTCTTCCAGCAGCGGCATCAGCTCCAGGCAACTCATGATGTTGTACCCCTGATTGGCGTCCACCATCAGAGCCACCGAGTCGCCAAGCCTCTGCCGGGCCAGGGAGACTCTTTTTGTATCCATTTCTATGCCAAAGCCGATTTTCATTTTCAGAGCTGTGAATCCCTGGGCTTTGGCTTTGTCCAGATCCTGGCCCAGTTGGTCGAGGCTCTCGGGCTCGTCTTCCTTGTAGCCGTACCCGGACGCGTAGGGCACGAAGCTGTCGCCGAACTTGCCGCCGAGAAGTTCATAAAGCGGCACTCCCAGCGCCTTGGCCTTCAGATCCCACAGGGCGATATCAACACCGCCCACCGCACCCATCGGGATTCCTTTCTTCGCCTGGGCGCGGTACCAGTGATATTCGATCCTGAAAGGATCAGCACCGACAAGCTTGTCTTTGAAATAGGTTTCAATAATCCGGGAAATGCCCTGAGGCGGGCCATAAGCCTCGCCCCAGCCGGTTACACCTTCATCGGTGGTGATCTTGACCAGGGTAACCGAGCGTTTGGAAATCCAGTCCATCGAGTTGGTAAACCGCCGGTCAACCGTATATGCCAAGTGATAGGTCTTGATATCTGCTATTTTCACCGGTTTCTCCACCCTTCCCGCAAAGTTATCCTTATTTGCAGCTTGCCACGATGGCTTTGAATTCCTCAATAGTCAACAGGCCCCTCTTTTCGGCGCCCTGGGCCTTGACCTGATTCAGGATCTCGGCAACAGTCGCGTCAGGAACCTGAATCTTCAACTGATTGAGGAAATATTCCACAGAGGCTTTGCCGCTTTTCTTGCCAAGGACGATGTCGCCCATCCGGCCAAAGTACCGCGGGTCGGTGGCAAACATGGCCAGAGGTTCCTTGATGACCAGATCCACGCCGATACCAGATTCCCTGGTATAATTGCGCTTGCCGGCGACCGGTTTGTTGGCCGGAAGGGGAATTCCGGAAATGTCTTCAACCAATTGGCAAAGCTCCATCAGCTTGTCTAGCTTGTAATCATTGTCAGTCCCCAGGAGTACCTTCATCGCAACCATCAATTCTTCCGCGGCGGCGTTGCCGGTCCTTTCGCCCAACCCGTTGACACAGGAATGGACGACTTCCGCTCCGGCTGCGACCCCGGCCAGTTCGGTGGCTACGGCCATGCCAAAATCGTTGTGGGTGTGGATTTCCACCGGAAGGCCCCCGGTGAGTTTTTTCATGAGACGGACAAGATACTGAATAGCCTCAGGCAGGCAACAGCCCATGGTGTCCACAACTCCCACCGAATTGGGCGGAGAGTTTTTCATGATCCCGGTCATAAGCTGGACAAGGTCCTCTTCCCGGGCCCGGGTGGTGTCGTAAGGAAAATAGACGGCGTATAATCCCTGGCTTCTGGCGTAATTGATACAGTCTACGCTCTTTTCCAGGACATTTTCCCAGGTCCATTTGAACTGATACTTCAGTTTGGGATAACCGATGGGAATTTCGATGACGACGCCATGGGCGCCACAGTCCACAGCCTTGTCGATATCCTCCCGCATCGCCCGGGCAAAAGTAAATATCTTCGCCTTAAGATTGCGCTTACAAATAGCTTTGATTGCGTCATAGTCCGACTGGGAAACCGCCGGCATGCCGGCTTCGATTCGTTCTATTCCCACTTCATCAAGTTTTTCGGCAATCCTGATTTTGTCATCCACGCTAAAGACCAAGCCAGGCGTCTGCTCGCCATCCCGCAGGGTCGCGTCATGGATTTCCACTTTGGGCGCCCTTTTGATGGCGTCGGCAACTTCGGGATAGTCGTTGTAGGGGCTTGCCCACCAGGCGTTTTCTTTGTAATGCGTATTCTTCATTTTCATTCTCCTTTGCAATATCAATAAATTAGGGAAACCATTATCTGCTTGGGATGACCACAGACGCCCCCGGATGATTTTGTCATGCCCCGCCCGCTTTATCGGCCAACAGTTGACCAAGGCTCGACCACTTGGCGGAAACATAGACAATGCGGCCTAAGCTCCAGGAATATCGACTGCCGATTGTCTTGGCCCGCTCCGTCTCGCTGATCACCGTAAAGACCCGGCCGGGACAGTGCTGAGCGCAGCTCGGTATTCCGCCCCCCTGACGCCGCTCAAAACAAAGCGAACATTTTACGGCGACATTTGCAGACCAGGACACCTCAACCGCCCCGAAGGGGCAGGCCTGCTGGCAGGCGGCGCACCCGACGCAACCGGCGGCATTGATCTGTACCGTGCCGCCGCCTTCCCGGTAAATGGCCCCGGTCGGGCATACGTCCATACAGGCAGCCTGGTCGCAATGCTGACACATGGTTGGAAGGCTGTCCTTGTGCAATTTGGCGTCAATATTCCGGGGACCGACGTCGACCACCAGCATCGGGCGAGGGCCGACTTCCAGCTCCAATTCCTGCTTGCAGGCTACTTCACAGGCCTTGCATCCCCAGCACCTGTCAATATCGATAACCATGCATACCCTGTTATCCATTTCCTCCAACTCCTTCCTTGCCAGGTCTTCTAGTCTGCCTTCGCCGCTTTCACGCGGCAGAGGATGCCCCGCATGGACACCGTCCCGATTCCTTCGGCGTATTGGCCCCAAGGTATGACCAGATTGATATTCTCTTCACCCCACCAGCCAGGCGAGGCTTGAATGACATCCGGCTGGAGACCTTCGGTCAGTCGGGCGTATCCGCTGGCCATCCCCGTCTTGGTTTCGATCACCATTTTGTCGCCGTCGCCGATCCCGTGGCGGGCAGCCGTCTCAGGGTGAATAAATACCGGTGGCTTCGGGCACATCTCCCGCAGAATGGGGTTCTGCCGGTTCTCGGTGTGGCGGAAAAAGGGAACCCGGCCGCCGGTTGTGAGGATATAGGGATAATCTCGCGCCAGCTCCGGCGTGCTGGTCGGACTTTCAAAAGGCTCGGTATAGGGCGGAAGAGGCTTGCAGCCGTTTTCCGCCATGAGGGAGGAAAAAAGCTCGATTTTTCCGGACGGGGTTTTAAAACCGGCCTTTTCATACTGCCAGAAGCTCAGCGGGGCGTAAATTCGCCGCTTGGCCTGCAATTCCCGCAAAGTCAATCCTATCGGTTCCAGCAGGTGGTTGTAAAGGTCTTCCGGGTCTTTCCAGAAATACTCGCCAAGACCCAACCGGTTGGCCAGATCGATGACAATCTCCACATCAGAACGGGCTTCGGCCAGCGTAACCGCCTTCTGTTGGACGATGGTGTAAGTATAGGAAGTCTGGAAGGATGAAATGATATTGTCCCTTTCCAGCCACGAAGAAGCCGGCAAAACGATATCCGCCAGCTCGGCCGTCGGGGTCATAAACAGGTCGGTCACTACCAGAAATTCCAGATTGTGAATGGCCTCTTTAACCCGTTTGGCGTTGGAATAACCGACCACCGCGTTGCTGCCGAAAATCAACGCTGCCTTGATAGGATAGGGCTCGCCGGTGGCGATGGTTTCCCATAATGTCGGCATATGATTGGAAGGTACGGGAGACAGCTTGCCGCCCAGCAAAGGGAACTGATCGTAACCTATGCGCAGCGGAAGCGATTCAGGCGGCAGCCACTGATGACCGATGAAATCAAGGGTATTCTGACTGGTCTCGCCTCGGCTTGAAACAATGATATTTCCGCCGGGAACGCCAATATTGCCGGTGATCGCCGCCAGCAGGGAGGTGGCCCGGCAAGCCTGCAACGAGTCGTGAACCTCATCCAGCCCCAGGCAGCGGCTGATACTGGCATGTTTGGCCTTGGCGTACATTTCGGCCGCCCTGACTATCAATTCGGCCGGGACCCGGGTGATGCGCTCACCCCACTGGGGGGTGCATTTGGCGACATGCTCTTTCAGCTGATCGAACCCGACCGTCCAGTTGGCCACAAACTCTTGATCGAAAAGCTTCTTTTCGATGACTACATGAATCATTGCCAGAGCCAGCGCCGTATCGGTGCCGGGCCGTAGCTGCAGCCACAGGTCGGCCTTGGCTGCCGTCTCCGACATATGAGGATCGATGACGATCAGCGGTACGCCACGCTGGCGGGCATCCATGATTTCGGAGGCCTTGATCGCCCAGGTGACTGGCGGGTTGACCCCCCAGACCAGCATGCATTTGGTCCGTTCGTAGTCGGCGCTCTCCATGTATTGGGCGCCAAACGTGACCGTATTGTCAACAAGTCGCGGCCACAGACACTGGGCCCAGCCGGCCGCCCCGTGGTTGACCGCCCCGAAAGCGTTGGCGAGGCGGGAGTAAACACGGCTCCAGCCGCGGCGGGTACCTTCGAGGAAGGCAATCCCCTGCGGCCCATACTGCTCCCGGTAGGACAGCAGCTTTTCGGCGATGGTCGACATCGCCTCATCCCAGGATATTCTTTCCCACTGGCCAGCCCCCCGTTCACCCACCCGTTTCAGGGGATATTGTAAGCGACCAGGGTTATGTACCAGGTCTTTGGCGGCAAGCCCCTTGCTGCACAGCACTCCTTTGGTGATCGGCGACTCCGGGTCGCCTTCCACCTTCACTACCTTGCCGCTGTTTTCGTCCACGAAAATCAGCAATTCACAGGTAGTATTACAGTTGAAACAGGCCGATTTCACCACTTTGACTCCCGGTGCAGCCTTCGGCGGCTGACTGGCCGCAGCAATAGTAAAGTCGGGCGCTTCGCTAGGTTGCCATTCCCCGGAAAGCACAGTTGCCCGATAACACGGATCGAGGGTCCGCCCAAGCAACGCTTCGGCAAAAAGCTTTCGCTGGTTGTACATAGCGTCTCCTCCTGAAGTATAGATCTTTCACTGGACAATGATTTACACCACAATAAAGCCACTACAGTATTGACTACCCACTGGAGCCATATTGAACGGGTTGCGACTAATGAAGCGGCGTGCCTGCAGGCATGCCTGCCAGAACCATGCCTAGGGCTATAATGACGGCGCAGGCGATTGTCGTAATAGTACCGACCTTGAATAAATCCTTAAAGGTATAGTATCCGCCGGCATAAGTCAGTACGAAACAGAGGCTTTCGGTAACCAGGATAAAGTGCGCCGAGGACGCCAAGGCTGCCGCCATAGCCATGGATGCGATAGGGAAACCGTTCTGTTGTGCATAGGCGATGACCAGCGGAACATTGACAGATGCCGAGGCGGCAAAGCTTGCAAATCCCAGAGAATCAATCGCCACCATCAGCGTGATCACGAAAGGTTGGGCATACATCGGCAGCCCCGCCAGCGGTTGCAAAGCGTTCTGAGCGATCCAGCTTGCCAGGCCACTGTCCAGAGCGGCGAACCCCATGGCAAAGCCGCCGATCATCAGCATAATTGAGCCCCACGCCAGCCCGACCTCAATGTCCTTCCAACCTTTTTGGAATACCCCATACCCCGGAATAGTCAGTAAAACGACGATAAGCAGCGAAACCAGGGCTATTGGCAGTTGGGTGTATTCCCCACTCATCCACAAAACCACAGCAGCCAGGAAAACGACCGCCAAGACTTTCTCCTGTCGTGACATAGGACCCATATCCGTCAGTTCTTTTTTTATGACTTCAGGACCGAAGGGTAAATATTCCATTTCAGGCGGGAACATTTTTTTGATGAGCCATTGGCAAAACAACCCGCTTAAGACGGCTATCGGGGTGCAAACCAACATCCAATGCAAGTATGAGACGGTGAGACCAACGCTCTTTTCCAGGAAACTGATCGCGATGACGTTTGCCGCCACACCGGACGGGGTTGCCATCCCCCCGATTACAGCTCCGAAGGTTACGGCGAACATCATGCAGATTCCAAAGTTGCTTTTCCCCGGCTCCGCACCTGCTGACCGGCACACACTCAGAGCAATGGGATACATAATGGCGACTACCGCAACATCGGTAATAAAATGACAGAAAGAAACCCAGAAAAAAATGTTGAGAATCGTGTTGACCTTATTGCCGGCTACGCTCAATATCTTGTAGGTGATGCGCTTGCCCAAGCCTGTGTTGGTAAAAGCGACCGACAAGACTAGGCAGCCCACCATAAAGGGGACAAAGGGATCGCCAAAGCTCTGCGTTGCAACTTTGTTGAAGGGAGCTGCACCCGTAATATGCAGCAGGACCAGTACAAGAAGACCAGACACCGGCGCTGGAATGGCCTCGGTAACCCACCAGAAAATAGTGGCGGCGATAACGCCCAGTGTTCTGATCGCGGCAAGTTTCAGGCCCCAGAACGGCGGCAGAGAGCAGACTCCGATCAGGATAGCGAAACCAATAAGAAAATAAACCAATTTCCTGTTCACACAATTTTCCTCCTTCAGAATCTTCAACCCCAAACCCTTAGATGCTCCTACTCCTCAAAGATGGCGGCGGCGCGGCACCAGCCGGCGGTGGCGCCTTCAAATTTGACCGGTAAGGCTGTTACCAGAAATCCGTACGGTTTTGGCAGATCTTCCAGGTGAGCCATCTTTTCGATTTGGAGGTATTCGCGTTTGCGGCCATGCATGTGGGTGGGCCACAGTTCATTTTTGTCGCCTGTCTTCTTGAATGATTCAACCATGGCCTGCACCGGCCGATCCAGTGTCCAGGCGTCGATGCCAATACAGCGGATACCCTGGTCCAGCAGCCAGTCTAGTCCGGTTATCCCCAATCCGGACTGCATCTGCAGGTAAGTTTGGGTATCTGTTCCCCAGTATTTGTCACAGCCGGTATGAAGAAGAACAATATCCCCCGCTTTCAGGGTGTAGTTAATCTTGGTCAAGACTTCTTTCATATCATCGATGGTAATTTCCGAACCTGGCGCCTTGTGCCGCATATCCAGAACAACGCCGGGGCCAAAGCACCACTCCAGCGGAACCTGATCAACCGTTTTGGACGGTTTTCCTTCGCTCATCGGTCCGTAGTGAAAAGGAGCGTCGATATGAGTTCCCGCATGGGCTGATCCGGAAATGAAGTCTGTAGCCAGGGCCATTGTATCAGGAAAATCAGTGGGTTCGATGCCAGCCATTTTTGCCAGCCGATAGGCTCCTGCGGAGTGGTCGGAATGCTCAATCTTTGGGCCAAAGGGTTCGGTCGCTCCGTTGTGATGGGATACACTCAAGTCAATAAACTTATACATCCTTTTCGTCCGCCTCCCGTTTTTTGTTGTTTTGCTTCAGCATCAGTTTCCGGATGGCTTCTGCCAGCTCCCGGCCAACCCGGAGACGATGATCCCGGGTTATCGCCTCCGCCCTGTCGGCGTCCCGCCCCTTGAGGGCTTCAATCAAGAGGTCATGCTCCAGATCCGAGGTCTTCACCGCCGCCGGTTTAAGACCAAAAATTGCTCTGCCGTACTGTGATTTGACAAGAAGGTCGCCTATCATCGATAGCAGATTAGGGTAAGGGGATTTGCCCATCATGGCATGGTGAAACTGGCGATTCAGCCGCGCATATTCGACAGAGTCACCTTGCTTCGCCACCGTCTTCATGCTGGCCTCAAGGGCGATGATTTCGTCAATATCCTCGTCAGATAAAAAGGGTATCGCCGAACGGATTGCCATGCTCTCAAGGGCGGCGCGCATGACGAAAACTTCCTCAATCCATTCCGGAGATGGCGTCGCCACAACCGATCCGGCGTGCGGCTTTGTCTCAATCAGCCCTGTGGCTTCCAACGTTTTGAGGGCTTCCCTTACAGGAATATCGCTAACAGACAGTTGTTCGGCGATATCTTTGACAATTAGCCTGGTTCCTGGCGTCAACTTGTTGCCGATAATGGCGTCAAACAGCGATTGATAAACAAGCTCCGCTTTGGTTGAAAACTGTCCTACCAGTTTCAGCATCTGTTTTTCCTCCGTTTCGAGAATCTCTTTGAGCGTCACACAATAGTCCAGACCTGCTCCTTGCCCGCCCAGAGCCGCCTTGCGACAGCTACCTGGGGGAAATCTCCGTTCGCGATAATATATTATATATTATATATTATGTTAAAATTCTAACAATTATCTTCCTGCCTGTCAATCCATTCTACGACCGTAAATGAGTGCGGCCAGCACAAGAAAAATAGCCCTGCAATCCATGCAGGACTTTTTCCGTGCCATAGTAAGATCCACCCTTATGCTTTAAGATATCATTTCACCGCTGGTAAAAGCCGCTGTGCTCCAGATCAACCACCAGCGGGGTCAGTCCTTTATCACGGACATAGCCGGCCCCGGCGGCTGTGGTCACAATACGTCCGCCTGTACCGCAGACAAAACCTTTGTGCATGATTACCCGGCCGTTGGCGATGGCCATCACTGGCTGCTGACTGGCTACATCAAGCACTGTCACATCAGCGTCGGCTCCTTCCCGGAAATGCCCCTTATTGGCAAGGCCCAGAATCCGGGCGGGATTACAACTGGTTTTGACCACAAACTCCTGGATGGTAAGCGCCTGGAGTTTGACCAGCGCCAGCCCCATCTCGGCGATGACGTTGCGGGGGATGCCGCCGCCGTCGGTGCTGATAGCATCGACAACAAAGCCGCCGGAAGGCCGTTTCGCCGTGGCCAGCCGCAGTCGCGGTTCAGGAGGATTGACCTTGAAGCCGACGGTGGTATCGGTTGCTTTTTGCCGCCAGTAGGCGAGGGCGTCCGGCCCGGTGGCCAGAATCATCCGGCCGCCGGCTTCCACATTGATCTGAGCCCAGCCGGCGAGGATGGCCTCTTCCATGCCGGTCTCACTTGATGCAAAGCCCCCGACAGCCAGACACTTCTGGGTCACAAGGCTCTCAGGCACACCGCCGCTGCACTTGGCGCTGGTGCCGTTTACCGGTGACAGGTAGGACTCGCTGCGGATATTGGGGTTTCCAATCAGGGCGGCGACAGCTTCCTCGGTCTCGGTCATATAAGGCCGGTTCAAACCCCGGCAGTAGCTGTTGATATGCGCGATATGCAGCGAATTGCCCTGAGCCAGGGCCACAGCTTCCAGAAAGCCTTTGATGTTGGAACCACACTTTTTGCTGCCGACGTGAAAGGCGACGTACGCCTTGTAGCGGTTGGCCACCGCGATGGCCCGGGCGGTGGCGTCCGGGGTCAGCGGATAGTGCCCTCCCAGCAGTTTGAAACCGATGGCCCCTTGGGCGAGACACTTTTCCAGAAGGTTGCACAGCTCGCTCTCGTCAGGGTCTTCGTCAGCCACGGTGTGACCAGGCCGCACATAGTTAATGCAGGCGATATTGAGACCTACGCCATAGTCTCTGGCAATATCCAGCACACTGTCAACAGGGCCCGACATATCCAGCGCCGTGGTAACCCCGGCCCGGGCCAGCATCTTGTGGGCAAATTTGCCGCCAAGCCAGGTGGACGCATGGACATGAAGATCGATGATTCCCGGTACGACACACAGCCCTGTCATATCGAACAGCTCTTTGGCCTGAGTGGGATCAAGATCGGGAGCCACTTCAACGATCTGGCCGTCCCGGACAGCCAGATCCATGATTCCTTCCCGCTGGGTGGTCGGGTCCACCACCAGCCCGTTTTTCAGCAATATATCATAACGATAGGCCATGATTGCTCCTCCTCACTTATTCGGTCACCGCAGCAGTTCCGCCACCGCCAGTGCCGTCAACTCCACACCAGGGGCCAGCACCGCTTCATCGAAATCGAAGTGATTGTTGTGATGGCCGGCAGCCAGGTCGGCGCCTATCATGAAATAAGTGCCCGAACCGCCGTTTTGCTGGACCACCGACATAAAATGAGAATAATCTTCAGTGGCCCCAAAGGCGGCATAGTCGACTATATCCTCAAAGAAATCCATCCCGGCGGCTATCTGCCGGACCCGGTCGCGCATATCCGGACTGCTTTCTCCGCTCTTGGTTCCACCGACCTGAATCATGTCATATTCCACCCCGTACATCTGGGCGGCGGCGACAATAATCCGGCGGGCTTCGGCGGCCATGTACTCGTCGATTTCACTGGTTTCGCCGCGGGTTTCCATTTTATAGAGAGCGTTCGCAGGGATGATATTGCGGCCCTGCCCGGCAACCAGCATCCCCACTGTAATCCGTGTCGCCCCCTGGCCATGACGGGAAATAGCGTGGAGATTGAGGGCCGCCGTGGCCGCCGCCAGCAGGGCGTTCCGCCCTTCCTCCGGCGCCGCCCCCGCGTGAGCCGGTCGGCCGGTATAGGTGACGTCGTATTTCGTTGTCGCCAGAAATTTTCCTGTGGCACATATCAACTGGCCTGTTTTCTGAGCCTGAAAGCCGATGTGCCCCCCGAGAATATAGTCCACACCGGTTACCGCACCGGCGCTCACCATGGCCCGGGCTCCCCGGCTGCCTTCTTCTCCCGGCTCAAAAATCAGCCTGACGCTGCCTCTCAGCTGCGACTTCAACCCAGCAAGAATTTCGGCAACGCCAAGCCCTATCGCTACATGACCATCGTGGCCACAGGCGTGCATGGCTCCCGGATTCACTGAAGCGAAACCTTCCCGCCGGGGTAGGTGGCTCAGGTCCTGCACTTCATCAATATCATTGGCATCCATATCGAAACGCACCGCCACCGTCGGGCCTTCGCCGCATATTAGGTCGGCGACAACGCCGGTGAGCCCGCCGGTCATACCCTTGATGAGCGCCGCGTCAGCCCCTTGGGCCACCGCCCGCTCCATATGCCTAGCCAGTTGGTCTGCCGGCGGAACGCCCATCATATCCGCCGCGGTGACCGCCTCGGGCCCTATTTTGACGGTATAGCCCAGCTCCTGTAGCCGGGCGGCCACTTTTCCGGCGGTGCGAAACTCGGTCCAGCCGGTCTCGGGGTGCCTGTGAAAATCGCGGCGCCACTCTATCAGCTGCGGTTCAAGTTTTTTTGCCGCTTGCTTTATTATTGCCTGCACCGGTGATTCCTCCTTATTGCCTTTACAGCAGAATGAACATGATAGCTACCACGGCGATAATCATGCCGGGGGCGTTGCGTTTAGCCAGTTCCATCGGGTTGATCCCAGCGATGGAAGCGCAGATAATGGCCGCCCCGGCGATGGGCGACATGGTCCGCCCCAGAGCTCCGCCAAGAGTAGCGACACTGCCCATATTAACCACCGTCAGACCGAACTCAGCGGCGTGAGGCGTCACCGCCTGATTGAAGGCGAAGGCCGCGGCGTCGCCTGAGCCGGCGATAATCGCCAGCAAGAAGGGACCGAAGGTGGCCGCAACCTTTACCAGGGCGGTGGAACTCACCAGCATAGTGATGAACGCCTTCACCAGACCAATAGCTTCCATGCCGCCGACGAAAACGCCGGCGGCGATGATGATGCCGAAAATGTTGCCATAGGCGTTGCCCATGCCGTCGAAGAAGGCCTTGGTCACCTGGGTAGGGTTTTTGCGAGTGACGGCAACGCCGATAAGCGTCCCGATCAGCATGGCGTGAGGCACACCCACCTTTTGCAGCGCCGGGCTTATCCCCGTGGCTCCCAGGACCAGAATCAGCACAGGCAGTATGGGAATGACGGCAAAAAACGGGTTAGGCTTAAACTGCTCCCCGCTGCCAGCGGCACCGTCGTCGGCCTTATACCCCTTATGCTCTTTTAATACATAGGCCACAATGGTTATCGACACAGCCCCGATCAAGACCGCGACAATATCGGCGAATAAGTGCACCCTGATAAAATCCATGACATTCACCCCGGCGATCTTGGCCACAAAAGGATTATGGGCCAGGCCCGGGCTGAGCATGCTGCCGAAAGTGCCGGCATAAACGGCGGCGGCGGCGATCGCCGGATGAACACCGGCAGCCATGAGGATTGGGATGAAAATAGTCCCTACGGCAGCCGACACGCCGGCAGCGCTCGGCAAAGCAATATTGATGGCAAAAGTGCCAAGGGTCGCTCCAGGGATGAGCGCCGGTCTGATTCTGGTCAGAGCGCTGGCCACCAGATGAATAAGGTGTTTGTCGCATTCGGTGTATTTCATGACAAAGGCGAAGCCCATAACCGAGCAAATAGCTTCGATCAGGCCGCCGGTGGTCATGTTTTTGGCGAAAGCGTCAAAGGCGGCCAGAGGGTTTCCTCCCAGCACGGCCATCAGGACTCCGGAAATGAATAGAACCATTCTTGTCTCGTACTGTTTGATCAGCAGGTAGATGGTGGCCAAAACGATGGCGATGCCGACAAATATCATGCCTAATCCCTCCGGTGCTTATTTTAAATGGAAAATCGTTAGAACTTTTCTGCGCCGAGGCAGCTAAATCCTTTAGGGAAAAGAAAAAGACCGCCAGACTTCAATCTGGCGGCCTTTACTATCTGGAGCGATCCCACAAAGCCAATCTGCTCACAGGCTGGGTTCAGGCGCGGTTTATGGCATCCAGCACATCGCCTGCGAAGTTATAGGGCATTATTTCCTGACAGACTTGCACTGCGCCGCATAAGATTGGTTTCCCTTGCGACCTTGCCAAAACCCCATCTCTCATAAAATGGGATGGCCTGTTCCCGGCAGTACAGTTCCACCCTTTCTACATTTTTTAGCAAGGGTCGCCTGATAAGATATTCCATTAGTTTTTTCCCGTAGCCCAGACCCCTGTATCGCTCTGCCACGATTACGTCATAGATCATTGCCCGGTAAACACCGTCAGATAAGTATCTGGCAAAAGCAATGAGCTCATCGCCGCTGTCGGCAACCAGCGCAACAACATTGCTGTTAGCCAGCATCATCCTGACACATTCTCCGGTCCTGTTTTTAGACCATGACTCTTGCCCAAACATGGCCAGCAGTCCGTCGATCTGCTGTTCAGTCAGCTTGTCTTTGACCCCATAATCCACAGGCATCTTCCTCCTTGAAATCAATGTAATTATTACGTCATTATAAAAAAATAATGAAGGATTTATTGCAAAAGCTATTGACCCCTTTTTATCCAGGCATGTATAATAATATTAAAGTTCTCCATAACTGGATATTATTTTGCAGACGAGCAGCGCCGCCCGCCCTGAACAACAATTTTTCATTTGTTGATTGGTGCGGTTTTTTATTATCAGTCATACCGGGAAAGGAGCTGGCGCCATGAAACATTGTCGGTGATAAGCCAAACAGCGGAATCTTTTTGATCAGATTATGAGAGGAGTAGATCGCGTGAATACAACGCCTGCGTGCCCTGAACAAAAAACTCCCCGGTTCCCTTTATGGCAGCAAATCGTGGTCGGACTGATAGTAGGTTGCGTTGTCGGGTACCTCTGGCCCAACGTCGGCAAAGCGCTGCAGCCTATTGGATTAGCCTTTATCAAAGCCTTGAAAATGATCATCATCCCCCTGATATTCGCTGCAGTAACGCTGGCCATCTATCGGATGGGCTCGGATATCAAAAGGCTGGGGAAAATGGGTATTACCGCTTTTGCCTGGTTTTATTTCGCGACAGGTGTTGCCATCGCGCTCGGCATTACCCTCAACCACATTTTCCACCCTGCTGCAGGGGTAGTGGTGCAAGCTACAGGGAATATTCCCAAAGATTTGGCTACCTCCATCAATTGGAGCCAGTTTTTCCTGGACATCATTCCGGATAATATCATAACCGCAGCAGCAAACCATAAAATCATCCCGGTCCTGTTCTTCTGCATCACCTTCGGGCTTGCTCTGGCCGCCACCAAGGAAAAGGCCAAGCCGATGGCCGATCTCCTCGAAACCTTGCTGGAGACGATGCTCAAACTGACCTGGGGAGTAATTTCTTTTACGCCGTTTGCCGTCGCCGCCATCATGGCGTGGGTTTTCGCCACCCAGGGTATAACCATGATTCTGGCTATGGCCAAATTAATCGGTGTATTGTACCTGGGACTGGTTATTATGATGTTTGTCTTTTGGATCATGGTGGCTCTCATTGGTCATAATCCCTTTAAAATAACCAAAGATATCAGTGAAGCCCTCCTGTTGGGATTCACCACCTGCTCCACTGAATTCTCGCTGCCGATTTTTTTGCGGATCTTCAAGAAAATGGGTATCCCTGACCAAATTCCTGCCTTCGCGCTGCCGATGGGTTATAGTTTCAATCTCGATGGATCGGCCTTATACCAATCATTGGCTGTATGCTTCCTGGCTGAGGCTTACGGAATAGAATTATCTTTGCCGTCGCTTATCACCCTGCTTATCACCCTGGTGATCGCCAATAAAGGCACAGCTAACGTTCCTTCCTCATCACTTGTTGTCATGTCCGTCGTCTTGACCGCAGTGGGGCTGCCGGTAGAAGCCATCGCCATTGTGGCCGGGGTGGATAAACTGATGGATATGGGGCGGACAGCCATAAACGTGTTTGGCAACGCGTTTGCCGTACTCCTTCTTGATAAGCTGTTTGGCAAAGAACTGCGGGAAGAGGCCGAAAATACAGAAGTTTGAGGTTATTAGGCTAAGAAGGCATCTCCGAAGCAGGTGCCTTCTTACAGCCACAGGACAGCAACGCTTCAAGCCCTGCTTTACTGCAAAAAATTTGATTCCATTACTTGTATTTACCATTAATAATTTTTTTCCTGCAAAATATATATTATAATGAAATAAAAAAATCACGAGGAGATACATTCATGGACAACGTCTTTTATCGGAATGTCCGCAAGAGCCATTTGGAAGTCGATCACGGCGAAGGCGTTTATCTGTATGATACAGCTGGCAACAAATATCTCGACGCCTGTTCCGGGGCGGCGGTCTCCAACCTGGGCCACGCCAATCCCAGGATCATCCGGGCCATGATCGAACAGGCCCAAAAGGTGGAATTCAGCCACCTGTCCAGGTGGACCTCCAAACCAGCCAAAGAGCTGGCCAGCCTGGTAGCCGAGCTGGCCCCCGGTTCCCTGAACAAGCTCTACCTTGTTTCCGGCGGTTCCGAAGCCACCGAATCGGCTCTGAAAATGGCCCGCCAATATTTCCTGGAAAGAGACGGCAAATCAAGCAAATACCGCGTTATCTCCCGCTGGAAAGCCTACCACGGCAACACCATCGGCGCTCTGTCCATGACCGGCGACAAGCGGCGCAAGAAATATGCCCCACTTCTTTTAAATTTCCCTAAAGTCGCTCCCTGTTATTGTTACCGCTGCCCCTTCGACCAGAAGCCGGAGAGCTGCGGCGTACCTTGCGCCCATGACCTGGAACGGGTACTGATGCTGGAAGGGGCCGATTCGATTAGCGCCTTTATCTGCGAACCGGTGATCGGCGCGGCCTGCGGAGCGGTGGTTCCTCATGGTGAATATTTCAAAATCATCCGCCAGATCTGCGACCGCCACGATATCCTGCTCATCGACGACGAGGTCATGACCGGGTTTGGTCGAACCGGACCGATGTTTGCGATCGAAGACTTCGGCGTCATCCCTGACATGATCTGTGTGGCCAAAGGCATGAGCGCCGGCTACTCGCCGCTGGGCGGGGTTATTGCCAAAGAGGAAATCTTCGACGCGTTTCTCAAGGGGTCAGGCAGCTTCGTCCACGGGCACACCTATGGCGGCAACCCGCTGTCAGCCGCGGTCGCTGTTGCTGTGGTGCAGACTCTTATTGATGACAACCTGGTGGAAAACTCCCGGACGATAGGTAAATACATGCTGGATGAGCTGCAGAAAAAACTTCTTCCCTTCTGGTTCGTGGGCGACGTTCGCGGCAAAGGCCTGATGCAGGGAGTGGAATTCGTCCGCGACAAGAAGACCAAGGAGCCTTTCCCGGCGAGCTTCGGACTGGCAGAAAAAATCACCCAGACCCTCTTGAAGCATGGTCTTGTTGTTTACCCCGGTACCGGCAACGCCGACGGTGAAAATGGCGACCAGTTCCTCCTGGCGCCCCCCCTTATCCTTACCAAGGATCAAGCGGATGAAATCATCACAGGTATGGTGGCCGCTTTCAGCGAATTCGAAAAAGAGCTGGGTGCGCAAAAATAGCAGACTCCAATGAACTTGCAGAAACGGCTGGTAAGAACCAGCCGTTTTATTGTTGAAAAATGTCCAATATTTCCTTATGGTTTTTTCTAAACAAAGAGACTGTTCAAAAAGGTCGAGATGCTAGGCGCCGGGAGGAAGCGCTCGACGACGGCCTTGGACGGCCTAGTCCCGAGCGCGCCATGGACGGCGATACGCTCGGGGCGACAGTACGTTAGAGTACGGCGAGAGCGCTCCCGGACCGGTAACGACGCAGATTGGCCTTTTTCAACAGTCTCCCTATTCTTCGTAGTAAACCTTGTGCCGCGTCCACAACTCCTCAAGCTCTGTCAGGGTTTGCTTGGTCTGCTTCGGATGCTTTTGGCCCACAGCCAATATTAAGGCATTGATCAGCGACAACGGCGCGACGAAAGAATCGATGAAGGACGACATATCGCGCTGGGCCAGGAGAACCGTGTCGCTATGCACGGCAAGCGGCGAGGTGTGGGAGTCGGTAATGCTCATGGTGGATGCTCCCCGCTCTTTGGCAAAACCCATCCCTTCCACCGTCTGCCGCGTGTAGCGGGCAAAGGAAATGCCGATAACCAAATCTGCGGAACCGACATTCACCAATTCGTCAAACATCGTATCAGCGTTATGCACCAGAGTGCAATTCTTGAGCAGTATCTGCAGATAAAAATGGAGAAAGCTCGACAGGGCAACCGCGCTGCGAAACCCCAAAACATAGATTCGCTTGGCGGCAGCTATGTTGGTGACCGCCTCCTGAAAAATCGCCAGGTCAAGTTCCTCGACCGTCCGTTTGATGTTGGCGATATCACGCTGCATTACGTCCTGAAGCGGATTCTCCTTGCGGGATTGAAGCGATACATTCAGACGATCAACCGTGGTTATTCGGGTTCTCACCATTTCGCTCAGCGCCTTGACCATTTCCGGATACCCGCTGTAACCCAGGCTCAGCGCGAAGCGGATAATCGTGGCCTCGCTGACGCCTCCCAGTTCCGCAGCCAGCTGCTTCGCGGTTTGAAAGACGGCTTTATCATAATGCTCGGATAAATACTCGGCAATCCTTCTTTGTTTCGGAGTCATCTGGCGATAGTTGCCTTGAATCCTCTTTGCCAGCGAAATAGTCATATCACACCCCCAGTTACCTTATAATACCACGCCGGCCCCTTGTTTCCCTCCAGGGGATTGCATAGAAAGGCATAGGGCACGGAAACCTAAAGAGGATTAGTCATGAGTAAGCGGCGAAGGTTTAATACAGGAACAATATTCAAGGATAAGGAGAGATAATCATGAGTGATACTGACAAATTCATGCAGGAGGAACTCCTGCCTTTCTACAAGCGGGTACTGGCCGCGTTTGCCCAGAACCACCATGCGCTTTATGCAACATTCAATTCGTTTATGTCCGGTCGGAATAAGTCAGGAATGCGCATCACTGAGAACGGCAATATTCTGGGCGACTATACCGTGGTTTTGGATGACTTGAAGGTTTCCCATATTGAGAATGGAGTTCTCACCCCGGAGTTGCACACTCCTTTTGGGGTCATCAAGGCCTATGTCATCCTGGAGAAAAGCACCCTAGAAAAGATGATTCAAGATGAGGCTAATTTTATCAGCCATCCCTTTGCGACCAAGCTGAAGTATATCCCTGAGATGACAGTCAAGTTTTTGAAATAGCTGGATAGCTACCATACTCCTACCCAAGTAGAAAAGGCCTCCAGGACTTATATTAAGTCTGGAGGCCTTGATTTTACTACCCACAAGTCTGAATTGCTGCCAGAATCTTGTCAGGCGTCAGGGGGAGGGTGGTGAGATTGGTGCCCAGGGCGTTATTGACGGCATTGACGGTAGCCGGGGCGGTGGCAATGGTAGCGATTTCGCCGACGCTTTTGGCCCCGAACGGCCCGAATTCTTCGCCTTCTTCAATTAAAAATATTCTCACCGGAGGCATATCTGACGCGTTGATAAGGTTGTAGCGGCTGAATTTATTCCCTTTTGGGATACCGGTAAGGGGGTGAAAGGCGATGTCTTCGCAAAGCGCCAGACCAAGGCCCATTTGCACGCCGCCATGAACTTGCCCTTCGACAACACCGGTGTTGATTGCCTGCCCGATGTCATGAACCGCGACAACATCGAGGATCTTTACAAGCCCTGTCAGGGTATCGACTTCAACTTCGATGAAATTGACTGCATAAGAAGCAGGATTGGCCGGGGCTTGGTAGTCCACTGTTACACTCAGCTCCACCCGGTTCTGCTGTTGCACCAGGCAAGCCATCTGCCCATAGCTGATTCGCTCAGGACTCTTATCGCACCATACCATTCCGGCTTGCATAAAGACGTCATTTGCTGAGCACCCGAGTATTTTGGCACTTTCGGCGAAGAACAGCCGGCGCCAGGCCTCGGCGGTCTTGACGGCGTTGGTTCCGCAGACGTAAATTGTCCGGCTGGACTGGCAGCCAACATCGTAGGAACTGGCATCGGTATCGGTTTCCAGCACTTCGATCACTTCCGGGGGTATATCCAGCACTTCGGCGACGATTTGCTTGATGGCTATCACCGCGCCGCTGCCCATATCATGAAGTCCGGTACGCAGTGTCATACTGCCGTCTTCCAGCATCCTCAGCGTCATGGCGCCAAAGTCCTGGTAAGCTCCGAAGTACCCGTTCACATGGTTCACGCAGGCCATGCCCACTCCTTTTTTCCAGCGGCCAAGGTCTTTTTCCCTGGACCATTTGCGGCTCCAGTCAAATTCTTCTGCTCCCTTTTGAACGCAGTCGATAATTCGCGCGTTACCAAGGGAAGCATCATTCAGGGGATCTTTGTCGAAAGGGTGCACCAGGTTTTTCAGGCGCAGATCAACAGGGTCCATACCCAGTCGCCTGGCGACATGATCAAGACTGATTTCGGTGATGGCGTGTATCTGCGGCGATCCGTACCCTCTGCAGGCTCCCCCCACCGAGGTGTTGGTATGGACGGCTTTGGCGGCATAGCGCTGATTGGGGATGCGATATAACCGATAGAGTTTTCTGTTCATGGCCCGGCAAATAACAGCCCCATTCGAGGTATAGGCTCCGGTATCGACAACCACCTCTGTCTGCCTGGCCAGAATGAGACCGCTTGGATCAACGGCAGTCTTCACATAGCCGATGGTTTTGGTCCGGGTGCGGGTGGAAACAATGCTGGCTTCGCGCTCAAATTCAAGAATTACCGGTCTGCCGGTTTCTCTGGCAAATAAAGCGCAATAAGGTTCCAGAGTGACTTCCTGCTTGCCGCCGAAGGACCCGCCGATAGGGCTTTTCACCACTCTGATCTTGTTCAAAGACATGTTCAATACTTTGGCAACAAGAGCCCTCACCCCGAAAACGACCTGACACGGGGTGTACACGGTAATCCTGCCGTTGTGGTCAGGTTCCGCGATACAAACATGGTTTTCCATCGCCACATGATGAATCTTCGGGGTTTCAACCCGGTCTTCCACGGTAATCACGCCTTGGGAAGCAAACACGGCGTCAACATCTCCGCACTTTGATTCCATCGTAAAAAAAGGATTGCCTTCCTCGTGCAGCTGAACGGTTCCCTGCAGCGCATCCTCCGGGTTAATGACAACAGGCAGTTTCTCGTATTCCACCTTGATTAAACCGGCAGCCCGCCGGGCTGTTTCCTTGCTCTCGGCGATTACCGCCGCGACGGTATCACCGACAAATCGCATCACTTCAGGAAAAAGCTGTTGGTCTTCGACATTTTTTTGTCCTATAAACCAGTTCTGGGTATTGAATTTGACGTCAGGTGAATTGGCGTGGGTGAAAATCTTGACGACTCCGGGGAGCGCCATTGCTTCAGCTGTATCGATATTCTTCACTTTGCCGTGGGGGACGCTGCTGAATACGAATGCAGCATGGAGCATGCCATCGAAAGCCATGTCCCCGGCGAACTTCATCCTGCCAGTCACTTTGGCAGGTCCATCTTCAATCGGCAGCGCTTTACCCACATATTTCAGTTTTTGCCGCACTGTCATTATCATCACTCCCGGCCTTGCTCTTATTCCCCTTATAACGTATTGAACTTGTCACCGAACAGATCATTCATAATATCAAAAGTGAGACCCTTCACCGCCTGAGCTTTATAGGGACGGGAATCACGGTCCGGGATGGCCTGATCTACCGCTTCTGACAGCAACCGGGCAAGAGTCTCGACAAATTCGTTGTCAACTTTGCGGCCTGCCATAAACTTCTCAACCGTCGGCAGGCAGACCATATCGGCCCCCAGAGCCCCCATAGCGGCCTTTCCGGAGCTAATGCTATTATCGCTTGGATTGTAGCCTACCAGAACAGCCAAGCTGACCCGGGCGATCGTTACCGAGGACCGGCTGCCGACTTTTCTGAAAGCACTCAGTTTGCTGCCGTCCGCGGGTAAAATGATTTCTTTTATCAGTTCTTTTTCCTGCAGGGAGGTCTTGCCGATACCACAAATCAGCTCCCGCAGGTTTAGCTTCCGCTCGCCCCCAGGTCCTTGGGTTACTATGCAGGCATCAAAAACCGCAAGGGCGGGAAGGCTGTCCCCGGCAGGCGACGCTGTGGCGATGTTGCCGCCAATGGTAGCCCGGTTTCTGATCTGAACCGACCCGAGCTGAGCAGCTGCATGAGCCAGGGCTGCAGCTTTGGTTCGAATAATTTTATTGGCGGCGATTTCGGCAAAAGTCGTTCCCGCACCGATCCGCACTAAGTCAGACTCTTCTTTAATATATTTCAGGTCCTGGACCCGGGATAAATCAACAATGCTCTCTGACCGGCCCCGGCGATGCCAATTGATGAAGTCGGTTCCGCCGTTAATAAAGGAAATCCGCTCGGTGGTGCGAGCCAGCGCATCAAGGGTTTCAGCCAGGCTGTCGAAGCCAATGATCCTGACCTCGTTCATACTGAGCCCCCCTCACCGAGCTTTTCAGCGGCGGCGGCAATCGCCTTGACGATGTTGATATATCCGGTGCAGCGGCAGATGTTGCCGGCAATCGCGGCCCGGATTTCGGCCTCAGTAGGTCGGGGATTTTTCAGCAGCAAAGCTTTTGTCGACATGATCATCCCTGGAGTACAATAGCCACACTGAACCGCCCCGTGATCCACAAAGGCCTGTTGGATAATGTCCATTTCGCCCAGCGGTGCCAAACCCTCGATGGTTAAAATATGGGACCCTCGGGCCTGATAAGCAAGCACCATGCAAGAATTAACCGCATTTCCATCCATAATAACAGTGCAGGCGCCGCATTCTCCTTCACCGCAGCCTTCTTTGGCCCCGGTCAGGCGCAGCCGCGTTCGCAGCAGGTCCAGCAGCCGTTCATGCGGCTCCACATCTAGACGATGCTCCCGGCCATTTACAGTAAGAGCAATAATCATAAATATCCACCTTCTATACTCTTTTGCTTGAACCGATAATAAAGCCGATCTTTCTGACATTTACTATAATTGTACCATATTTCAGGGCAATATCGCGCACCCCAAATATGCCTCCTGACAAAATAAGGGCTCTTGGCGTCACATTCAAAACAAAGCAGCCCTGGGGGCTTCAAAAATTTTTATTATTTTTGCGAAACAGCCGCTTTTAGCAGGAGTACCGGGCAGCCTTCAAGAATTTAGCGAACTATTGCTTTAACAGGCAAAAATCAATTAGGAGGGCGATAAGGTGATAGAATCAAAGTGGTTTACGATTGCGGGTACGTTGATGCTGGGACTATTCGTCGCTTTTTTGGATCGAATAAACCTATCGGTTGCTCTAATAGCCATGTCAAATGATCTTGGGTTCGCAGGTGACGGCTTCGCGGTTACATCAAGTTTGGTGCTGACGATTTTCCTGGTCGGCTACGGTATTTCCAATTTTTTTGGCGGCATAGTTACCCGCAATGTGGACCCAAAGATTACGGTCATCGCGATGATGGCGTTTTGGTCGCTGGCCACCATCATGACCGGCTGGGTAACCTCTATCACCCTACTCCTTCTCTATCGATTTATTCTGGGGGTCGCGGAAGGGATTTACTGGCCCCAGCAATCAAGATTCGCCCGGGCCTGGTTTTCGCCGAAAGAACTCAGTCGAGCCAATTCGATGATCCATTTCTATGGGCAGTATTTTGGTTTGGCCCTGGGGTTTCTCCTTTTAACGCCGGTTTTTAACATCCTGGGCTGGCGGATGGTATTCTTCCTGACCGGCGCAGCCGGACTGGTAATAATAGTACCGTTGTTCATGAAGTTTCTGCGACCGGAGTCTGAGTCCAATCTGGCCAAATCGCCGGAGTACGCAAAAACCAAGCTCACCTTGGATGATTTGGGCGGACCACCGATCTTTCTGTTATGCTTCACTTATTTTGCCCAGTCCAATCTTTTCTGGGGTACAACCCTTTGGATTCCTATGTTGGTGAAATCCCTGCAGTTTACGGGGGCTGCGCAGGCCATCGCCACCGCGCTGCCGTATTTTGTGGGCCTCATTCTGGGGGCGCCGATGTCTATTCTCAGTGACAGAACAGGAAAAAGGGTGCTGATAACCGCTGTGGGATTATTTGTTCCCGGCGTGGTCCTGATGTTCTTGCCTCATATCGATGATCCAACCGTCAAGATGGCAATCATAGCCATATCGGTCGGTTTTTGCGCCAGTACCTTCCAGCCCAATATCTGGTCGATCATCCAGGCCAGCGTTAAACCCAAAGGTGTAGGTCCTGCCGCCGGGATAGTTAATGGCCTCGGCGCCGCCGGGGGCACGGTTGCCGGCTTTGTTGTCGGGCTGCTGTTTAAAGCAACAGGCTCCTATACCGTGGGCTTCGTGTACCTTGGGTTTATGGTCATGCTGGCAGGCGTATCCCTGATTCTGCATGATCGCTACAAGCGGATTAACATCGCCGACGACGCCGCGGCAAACTGAGCAAAGGGGGATTTGCTATGAACCAGGACCTTCGGACGTTCCTGAAAAAGTATGAAGAAGCCTATCCCAAAGATGTCTTAACTATCAACACTGAAATAGACGGCAAATTCGAAACAACAGCCCTCATCATGGAACTGGAAAAGGAAAAAAGGTATCCGGTGGTTGTCTTCAACAAGGTCAAGGGCCATGATACTCCTGTGGTCGCCAACGTCCTTGCTTCGCGGCAAAGAATGGGTTTTATTTTCGGTGTTGAAGAAAAGCAGTTGCCCCATGAATATGCGCGAAGAATCAATAACCTTATACCACCTGTAATCATTGACGAGGCAGCGCCTTTTTCCGCCAATTACATCTCAGGGCAAGATGTAGACTTATATAAACTGCCTGTTTTAACCCACTTCCCCGTCGACGCCGGGCCTTACATCACCGGCGGATTGGTTGTGGCGAAAGACCCGGTTACCGGGGTGGATACCTGTGGTTACCACCGCTTGCAGCTGAAAGACCGCGATAAATTGGGGATCAGTCTGCATTCCAGAAAACGCATGTGGGAGTTTTTCCGGCGGGCCGAAGAAATGGGCAAAGACCTGGAAGCAGCTATTGTCCTTGGGGTTCACCCGGCCTTCTCCATGGGCTGCATGGCGATAGTGCCGCTTGATCAGGGCAAATACGCAAGAATAGGTGGATTGCTGGGAGAAGGCGTACAATTGGCGAACTGCCGGTCTATCGATGTTCAGGTGCCGTATTGGTCTGAGATTGTCATTGAAGGCCATATCGTTGCGGCCCAAAGAGAACCGGAGGGTCCGTTCGCGGAATTCACGAACTACGCCAGTAACCGCAGTACCGAAAACGTATTTAAGGCAAAAGCAATTTCTTTTAAAAACAAGCCTATCTATCAATCCGTCACCGGCGGGATGTGCGCCGAACACAACCTGATACTGGCGGTGCAAAGAGAAGGCGATTTGCTGAAATCTTTGAATGAAGGGCTTCCCAATGTCAAGGAAGTCAATGTGCCGTTATCAGGCTGCGGTTTACTTCACTGCTATATTTCCATGAAGAAAACCGCCGACGGCCAGCCGCTGCAGGCCATATTAAAGGCGCTGTCCATCGACCACAACCTCAAGCTGGTTGTTGTTGTCGACGAAGATGTAGATATCTTCAATGAAAGCGAAGTACTCTGGGCCATGGCGACCAGGATGCAGGCCAGCAGGGATGTCATCATTACTCCACAGAATATGGGGATGGGCTGCACCTTGGATCCCTCCAGCGACGAGAGCAGCCGTTCTTCAAAAATGGGAATTGACGCAACCAAGCCGCTGGGCTGGTACCCGGAAAAAATCCGTATCGACCCGGATGTGTCCAAGCGAATGAAAGCTTTGCTGAATCGGGTGGATAGCATCTAGCCGTAAAAGCGACACACTCCTTTTTATCAAAGCCACCAAATTGGGGCAACAAGCAGAAAAAGCCTCCAGGACTTATGGGCCTGATGACAAAAGGGAAGTCGAGATTTTTTCTCGACTTCCCTTTTTGTATTTCAGCCCTAATTACGGGTGCCAGGTGAAACTAGCGTTTTATTTCTGTAATTTCTATGTTATGCTAGTGCCTTTATCATACGTTTAATGTTCAGAGCCGATGCGGATAAGAGGCATTGCTCTTGAACATTCACAATGCCCCGCCTGTAGGTCTTCGCTAGATTATGCTGAGATTTTAGAATCCCAAAAGTTCCCTCACACCAGATTCGCCGTAAACGCTGAATTGAGTAATAATCTGGTGTGTGGGCCCGGTCCCGATTTCGTTGAATAGAGGCTTGAAACAGTGGGACCTTAATTCTTCGATGTGGGGCACTCTTACCAAAACAGCTTGCTCTATGAGGACAATTTTTACAATCCCTTGTTCTTGCCCTGTATATTTTAAAAATGGCGGCTTCATTAGACCGATCCACATTCGTGAAGTGAAGAAGTTTTCCTCCAGAACAGGTGAAGGTATCCGTTTCCTGATCGTAAAGAAAGTTGTCCGTATCTTCATCGGGATCAATCGCCGTGATATACCCTTCTACATCATTCAGTTCCAAACCGTAATGGACTTCAGCGCAGTCATATCCTTTGTCGGCACCGATCTTTCGTATTGGAAGACCGAGTTTCCCTTTCTGCACTTTGACCCGCTCTACAAAGGGGATGTGATCGTTTATATTGCCTGCAGTCGCATGGACATCAGTGATAATTCCGTGTTTAGCATCGATGCTAGTATGGCTCAGATAATGGAAACCGATGGGCTTGCCCGGTCGGTTCATATACCCTGCATCCGGGTCAGTTTTACTGGATACAACCTCACGCATCACCTTCCTTTCCTGTCTCTGCCGCTTTTTTCCGCATTTCTTCTTTCCTGCCGCATCCCTTTTGTCTTGCAGATCGCTCTCAAGTCGCTGGGCTTCTTGCTCTAGCACTTTCATATATTCTGTCGGCGTTCTCTCCACCAAAATCTTCTCCACTCGTTGCTTGGACGCACTGGCCTTGATATGGGTCGAGTCCGTTACAATGACTTCGCCGCTCACGAGCCCTTCCGCCACACAACGCGAAACGATGGTGTCAAAAATCTCTTGAAATAATGGGCTGTTCTTGAATCGCCGTCTCCGGTTCTGACTAATCGTAGAATGATCCGGAACAGGCTCTG